>JAEEGJ010014704.1_pt1 | contig 18482 bp, 17 predicted proteins | sample 8958761 | NCBI WGS metagenome assembly JAEEGJ01 (sample SAMN16246546, study PRJNA631951) | gut metagenome | biome: gut microbiome; feature: rumen; material: RS-attached | host: Bos | place: Iran: Karaj | collected 2018-10
GTTGCCGGTGAGCATATTGATGAGCGAACTCTTGCCCACGTTGGAGCGGCCGATGAAGGCAAACTCCGGCAATTTCTGAGCCGGTTTCTGCCCTACGCGGGTACTGCTGCCCGCAAATTCCGCCTTGATAATTTTCATATTTTGGCCTACTCCAAACTAACACGCAAAGATACGAATAAATTAGTAAATTTGCAGCATGAACGAGGACGAAAAATTTATGCGCGAGGCGCTTCGTGAAGCGTACGCCGCAGCCGATGCCGGAGAGATCCCCATCGGTGCCGTTGTGGTATGGAAAGGCCGCATCATCGGCCGCGGTCACAACCAGACCGAACGCCTGCACGACACCACGGCCCACGCCGAGATGCTGGCCATCACCGCCGCCACAGAATCCATGGGCGGCAAGTACCTGAGCGACTGCACCCTCTACGTCACCGTGGAACCCTGTCCTATGTGTGCCGGCGCTATGGCCTGGGCCCAGCTGGGCCGCGTGGTCTACGGTGCCCCCGACCAGCGCCGTGGCTACTCCCTCTTCTCCCCTTCCCTTCTCCACCCCCGCACCGAAGCCGTCGGCGGCATCCTCCAGGAAGAATGCGTCCAGCTTATGCTCGATTTCTTCCGCGACAAACGGTAATCTGACACCCCATCCTCCGGAAAGAAGAGGTGCCCTCCAGGGAGAGCCTCCTGCCGGTACGGACCTTCGGTCCTATCCCTCCCACCGCTTCGCGGCGGGCCCCTCCCATTCACGAGCCATGGGCGGCTACGCCGTCCGGAGGCTCTCCCTTCCAGTCACCAATGATTGGACACTGGCACTTAAATAAATAGTAATCAATGAAATAAGCAAATGAACTCCCATTGATTGACAGGGGGTCCAAGTAGCTAACCATCATATAACCATTAACTTAACTGCCAGCGCGAAAAGCAGAAATGGACGAGACCCGAAAAACCAATTTCCTCCAGATTCATCAATCCGGTGTGTGAAATCACCCCAAAACGCACACGGGAGCAGTCAAAAACCCGTCGCGTGTGCAAAACAGGCCCAAAACGCACACCAGAGTCCCCATGGTGCGGTAAACGTGCCAGAAATTGTGACGTCTACCGCGAAAACCCTATGAAAATGAGGTAGACGGTCCGGAAAGTGGGACGTCTACCACGCTCTGCCCCCATCTGGTGCAGTTCAACGAAAAATGGCGCCCTTAGTAGGGTACGGAGGCCGAAGGCCGATCCAGGGGGTCTGGGGGATTAGGCCCCCAGTCTGTCGAAGACATTTGTTCCGGAGCGAAGCGACGAGGGAGGGGTTTGGGGAGTCCTCTCACCAATGAATCGAAGATTCTATCGGTGCAGTTCAACGAAAAATGGCGCCCTTTGAAAGGCGCCAAATTTCGTTGAACTGCAGCGATTCGAACGCTGACTGAGGGAACCAAAATCCCTAGTGCTACCATTACACCACAGTTCAATACCGGGCTGCAAAGATATAACATTTCTTTGGAAAAAGTGCTATCTTTGAGGAAAATTGAATTCGTATGAAAGGTGTAACCTTGTTTTTGGCCAATGGCTTTGAAGATATGGAGGCCCTGGGCACGAGAGATGTGCTGGTGAGGGGCGGTGTACCGGTTTTGACGGTTTCCATCACGGATGAATATCTGGTGGAAAGTTCCCACGGAGTGGCGGTTTCGGCCGATACCTGCTGGGCCGATGTGGAGGTTATGGAACCCGGCACGGATGCTACGGACGTGATGATATTCCCCGGCGGAATGCCCGGCAGCAAGAACCTGGCCCAGCACCAGGAGCTGATGGAAATCCTGCAGGACCACTGGGCCCGCGGCGGCGCCGTGGCGGCCATCTGCGCCGCTCCCGGTCTGGTAGTGTCCCAGTTGCCCGGCCTGGAAGGCAAGAAGTTCACCTGCTTCCCGGGCTTTGAGGAGTCCCTCATTGCCAAGGGTGCCGTATTTACACCGGAAAGCACCGTCACGGACGGCAACCTCATCACCGGACGCGGAGCCGGGCATGCCGTAAACTTCGGCCTCGCCATCCTCCGTTATCTGAAGGGCGACGAGGCCGCAGAAAAGGTCAAAGCCGGACTAACGATCTAGTTCCTTCTGTTCCCCAGGGAAATATAGTAGAGAAGGGTGGCCAGGGAGCCCAGGGCTGCAATGACGTACGTGTATGCGGCCCACTTGAGGGCGTCCTGTGCCATGGGCTTGGTTTCGTAGCCAACGATGCCGGCATTCTCCAGCCATGCCACGGCGCGGGTGCTGGCATTGATCTCCACCGGCAGGGTGATAAAGCTGAACAGGGTGGTAAGGGCAAACAGGCCGATTCCCAGCCACAGCAGAGACGGCATCACGTTGATGAGCAGCACCCCAGCCAGCAGCACCCAGGAAACGATATTGCTGGAGAAGGACACCACCGGAACCAGGGCCGAACGCATCTTGAGGGGAGCATACCCCGTGGCGTGCTGCACCACGTGCCCACATTCGTGGGCGGCCACGGCGGCGGAGGCCACGGAACGGCCATAATACACGCCTTCGCTCAGGTTGACGGTTTTGGTGGTGGGGTCGTAATGGTCCGAGAGTTTACCGGCAATGGAGACAATCTTGACGTCCCGGATGCCGTGCGCGGCCAGCATTCGGCTGGCTACTTCGGCCCCTGTGAGGCCCACCGGTATTTCTGCGTATTTATCAAAGCGGCGCTGAAGCATAGTCTGAACCAACTGGCTCAAAATCATCACCGCAATGAGGATAATCCAAATCATTGTAGGGGACATATCTTTACTTTTTAAAGGTTCAAAAACCCTTCTCTCAAATATCGCTCCTAATGCAAAAATAAACAATTTTTATGACTATATGTCAGTCCAAAGTGTTAAATTTGCAGTATGATTGAGGACGATTTCTCCCGTTTGGAGCTTAATCTGAAGGCTGCCACGGAGAATTTCAGATACTTCCGCACTATGCTGGACCCTCAGACCAAACTGCTGGTTTTGGTCAAGGCCAACGCATACGGTCACGGCGGGGTAGAGTTCGCCGCTATGATGCAGCGCGCCGGAGCAGATTACCTGGCCGTAGCCTACCCTGTAGAGGGTTTGGAACTGCGCCGCAACGGTATCTCCCTGCCCATTCTGGTCCTCACCGCCGGAACGGATTTCTATCCGGAAATCATAGAGACCCGAATGGAACCTTCCATCCCCAATCTGTACTCCCTCCAGAAACTGGTTTCCGTCTTAAAGGAAAAAGGCCTCAAGGACTACCCCATCCACATCAAGCTGGATACCGGTATGCACCGCCTGGGCTTTATGGGAGAAGAGATTCCGGCCCTCATCGACTTCCTCAAACAAAGCCCCGAGGTTCGTGTCAAAGGCCTCTTTTCGCACCTCTGCGTGGCCGATGAACCCGAGCAGGACGCCTTCACCCATGCCCAGCTGGACCTCTTTGAACAGCGCACCAAGCAAGTGGCCGATGGCATAGGCTATATGCCCATGCGGCACATCCTCAATTCGGCCGGTATCGAAAGGTTCAACCAGTATCAGTACGATATGGTCCGCCTGGGGATCGGCATCTACGGCATCAGCGCCCTCCCCGGAGTAAAGCTCGCCCCCGTCGCTTCCCTGAAGGTAAAGATCCTGCAAATCAAAACGCTGACATCCGGAGATACAGTAGGTTATGGCCGATGGGGCCAGGCCAAGGAAGGAACCGTCATAGCCACCATCCCGGTAGGCTACGCCGACGGCATAGACCGCCACCTGGGCCGGGGCGCCGCCTCCTTCTCCCTCAACGGTCACCGGGTCCCCACCATAGGCAACATCTGTATGGATATGTGTATGCTGGACGTAACCGGCGTGCCCTGCGCCGTGGGTGACACCGTCACCGTCTTCGGTGAAGACCCCACCGTCAGCGAACTCGCCCAGATCCTGGGCACCATCCCCTACGAAATCCTCGCCTCCGTCCCCCGCCGAATCCACCGCCTGGTAGTCCGCCACTAATCATAAGTCCTTCTGAATCCGGAGGAAATTGGTTTTTCGGGCCCCGTCCATTTCTGCATTTCGTGCTGGCAGTTAAGTTAGTGATTATATGATTGTTAGCTACTTGAACCCCCTGTCAACCAATAGGAGTTCGTATACTTATTTCATTGATTACTATTTATTTAAGTGCCAGCGGTTCTAACGGTCCAAATCGTTGGACGTTAGACAAAAATCTCCCCCAAAACCATACCTAACGGTCCAGTGGATGGGACGTTAGAGTAGTGAACTTGATAAATCCGGAGGAAATTGGTTTTTCGGGCCCCGTCCCGAAAAATAATTTCCGGAGGATGGTTATCTCTTGTAAGAGAACTGGCGGCCGTCGGGGAGGGTGAAGGTGATCTCATCTATGTCTACCACATCTCCACGGATGGAGAGCTTTGCGCCGGCAACAGCCTCTTCCTTGATGCTGTCGTAGGCCTCCTTGAAGGCGGGGGCGTCGGCAATGGGAACACGCAGTTCGATTCTGTGCCAGAAGATGGGAACCCCCGCTCCTTCCGGGAATCTCTCGTGTTTGATGATAGCCTTGGGAACCAGTGTAAAGCATTCATTTTCGGCATCGTACTTCCCATAGATATCCATTTGCAGGCGCGTCCATTTGAAGTAGGCCTCCTTCAAGTCTCCCAGCTGCTTTTCCAGATAGGCGGCCTGGAGGGCGGGGCTGGCCATACGGGCCTCATAATCGGCCTGCTTCTCAAATTCCCCCTTGACGGTATATTCCACCACCGAATCAATGTACCAGTGACTGTAGCAAATCTTAGGAAGAAGGGTATATGCCCCCCGGACGCCCGTGTACACATCGCCATCCAGCTGGGGATAGATGCACGGGATGAGTTCCTGATCGTGCGTATCCAGCACGCCCCACTTGCCATCCTTGCAAACGATGATGGATGCGGGATCATAAAAGGCGTCTTCCACCGGGCCGATCTTGTCGTACGGAAGCGTGACGGGTTGCATCTCCCGGTCCATAAGAAGCCATTTGTCTCCGGAAAGTAACCAGATCCGATTGCCGCGCGAAAGCATATTATCATAGCGGAACACCTCATTGCCGGACCAATCATAAATCACATTTTCCCACCACTGGGTAAAGTCTCCGCCGTTACCTTCCCTGAGGATATTATCCGTTTTTAAATGGGAAATCCGATTCACAACACATTCCTCACTTAGGATATCCAAAAAATTCAGATAAATATCGAAATACCTGTATTTTTCGTTTCTCCCCCAAGGGCCATAGGCTCTGTACAAACCAAAACGGTTGGACAACTGCTCCACCGGGAACAGGCACACCTGCTCGAGCTGGCCCTCCACTATCCGATAAATACCCACGCGGGTACGCGAAAAAGAGCGCTTTGAGCCGTCCGGCCATATCCACTCGTGTCCTTCCATCCACAGGCAGCCGTTAAAGCGCTCCGGACATCCGGCCATCGGCCCTTTCTGGGAATCCATAAAAATCATCCGTTCCCACTCAAAAGTACCCGCCGGAATCCTGAACTTTTCGTTTTTCCTTTCTTTCTGATAATAGCTGATCTCCTTACTTGTAGCGGGCGCAATGATCCATTTTCTTGCTGCCGCATCCCACAAACAAGGGCCATCTTCCCCTCTCAAATTCTTTCCCTGACGGATTTCATAGTTTCCATAGGTTAACACCTCGCTGTCCTTGGCCCGCTGCTTGTCGTACATCTCTTTCCAAGGGGCCATCATTTCATTGAAAGCCTCGCTGGCCGAAGAATAATGCTTGGTCTGTCTCTGCGCCCCCAGCGGCAGGCACAGTATCAGCGACAGCGTAAAAAGAAGAAGATTCCGTTTCATAATCCATTGGTTATCGGTACAAATATAACGAAAAAGGAGATAAGCTACTCGAGCTTATCTCCTTTTTCGTTATACATTTCATTTTGCAGGACCGTGAAATCGGTCACTTCCTGAAGGTCCAGTTTTACCTTGTAGCGCTTGCGCCAGCGGGTAATGTAGGAATTGAACAGCCCTCGTTTGAGATACGCTCCCAGGATGGGGCTAGTCTTGAGTGTGATGGTCCGGACTCCTTTTTCAATGACGTAGAAGGCAATCTTGCGCTCTATTTCTTCGTCTATTACCACACTGGAGTGGATCTTTCCGGTACCGTGGCACACGGGACACTGCTCGGAAGTATTGATTTCCGTAACCGGCCTTATGCGCTGACGGGTAATCTGCATTAACCCGAACTTAGTGAGCGGAAGCACGTTGTGCTTGGCTCTGTCGGCCTCCATCAGCTCCTGCATATATTTGTGGAGTGCGTTCTTGTGCTCATTGGTCTCCATATCAATGAAGTCGATGATCACTATGCCTCCCATATCGCGGAGCCTCAGCTGCCGTGCAATTTCTTCTGCGGCTATCTTGTTTACCTCGAAGGAGTTCTCCTCCTGGTCGTTGGTTTTGGTTCTGATGCCGCTGTTTACGTCAATTACGTTCAGCGCTTCGGTGGTTTCGATTACCAGATAGGCGCCCTGCCGCATAGGTACCACCTTACCAAACGAACCCTTGATCTGACGGGTGACCTCAAAGTGGTCATAGATGGGTTGCTTGCCTTCGTAGAGGTGGACTATCTTTTCCTGTTCCGGAGAGATGAGCGAAACGTACTTCCGGGCTTCTTCGGCCACGTGCTCGTCGTTGATCCAGATGTTGGAGAACGAGTCGTTGAGGAGGTCCCTCAGAACGGTAGTGGTTTTGCTGTACTCCGTGAAGAGCAGCTGGACATTCTTGTTCTTGGCAATCTTCTTCCAGGAGTCTTCCCATTTCTGGATGAGGGATTCCGTCTCTCCTACCAGCGTGGCGGCGTTTTTGCCTTCGGCGGCGGTACGGATGATGGCCCCGTAGTTTTTGGGAAGGATGCTCCTGACCAGTGTCTCAAGTCTACGTTTCTCTTCCTTCGAGGCAATCTTCTGCGAGATGGAAACTTTCTCTGCGAAGGGGAGAAGTACGATGTTTCGGCCTGCCAATGAAATTTCCGCAGTCAGTCGTGAACCCTTTGTGGAGATGGGCTCCTTAACTATCTGAACAACCACCATCTGTCCGGGGCGGAGGAATTCCTCCATTCGGCCCTCCTTGGGGAGAGGCTCTCCTATCTTGATGCGCGAATACAAATCCTTGAGATTTGTGTTGGCGTTGGATTCCCGTACAAACTGGTCAAAGGCGGGGAAGTATAATCCCAGGTCCAGGTAGTGGATGAAGGCTTCCTTCTTGTCTCCGATATCCACAAAGGCAGCATTGAGATTGGGGAGAATCTTCTTTACCTTACCCAGGTAAACGTCTCCTACCGAAAACTGGTTCCCAGTGCTGGACTCCGTGTTGTACTCTATCAACCGATGGTTTTCCATCAAGGCGATATGTACTTCTGTTGGCGTTACGTCAACAATCAGATCCTTGTCCGGTTTTTCAGACTCCATTTGGAAATTGTTGGTTTGGTATGAAAAAGGGCCTGCGGCGTTTAAGCAAGCCCTTTACTCTTGGAAGAAGCTTTTTACTTCTTCTTGTGGCGGTTCTTGCGCAAGCGCTTCTTACGCTTGTGCGTAGCCATCTTGTGTCTCTTATGCTTCTTACCGTTGGGCATAATATAAAATAATTAAAGGTTTATTTCTCCTTGACAGCGTTTACGAAGCTCTTGGCGGGCTTGAAAGCGGGGATGTCGTGGGCCGGAATGGTCATCGTGGTCTTGCGGGTGATGTTGCGGGCGGCCTTCTGAGCGCGGTGCTTGATGATGAAGCTACCGAAGCCACGCATATACACGGGGTTACCGGCGATAAGGGAACCCTTTACCACGTTGGTGAATTCTTCAATCACGGCCAGTACCTGTGCCTTCTCAAAACCGGTAGTCTTAGCTACTTCGTTTACAATCTCTGCCTTAGTCATAGTTTTTATAGTTTGAAAATTTAGTTTTACTCTATCGGAAAAACTTGGCAAAATTAGACTTAATTTTTGAGATTTCAAAATGTTAGGCCCAATTTTCTTTTTCCTGTCAGTATGTTTCTTTGGCACAAAGATTGACCATATATGGGACCGGGTAAATTATGCCCCAAAGTATGACATTTTGGCAGATATGATAGACTTTTTAGACAATATGAACACGCCAACCGGCGTAGAAGTGAACATTATGCCTGTGGTGGGAGAAGCCGCATCTATGAAAGTGGACACCTCCCAGCTCCCCCCTGCCCTGCCGGTGCTGCCCCTGCGCAACGCCGTCATCTTCCCGGGAACGGTCTTCCCCGTTACCGTGGGGCGGGAAAAGAGCATCAAACTGGTATCGGACGTAGAATCCGGTACCGGCTGGCTGGTAGCCATCCCCCAGGCCGATATCTCCGTAGAAGAACCCACGGAGGCCGATCTGTGCAGCCACGGCACCATCTGTAAGCTCATCAAGACGCTGGAGATGCCCGACGGCAGCGTAACCGCCATCCTGCAGGGTTCCCAGCTGGCCGGCCTGGAGAGCGTCATCAGCAACGACCCTTATATGATGGCCCGCGTGACCTACCTGGAAGAGACCGTCCCCGCCGAAGCCGACGAGAGAGAACTCCGCGTCTTGGCCGATTCCCTGAAGGAAAAGGCCGCTATGATTGTGAAGTCCTCGTCCTTCGCCCCCAAGGAGGCCATCGGAGCCCTTAGAAGCATAGAGAACTTCCACTTCCTGGTCAACTTCATTGCCACCACCATCGAGGTGGAGAACTTCCAGGAGCGCACAAGTCTCCTCTCCATCACGGACATCCACGAGCGGGGTATGGCCCTCCTCAAGGTGCTGGACGCCCAGACCCAGCTTCTGCAGATCAAGCAGGAGATTAACCAGAAGGTCAAGACGGACATTGACCAGCAGCAGAGAGAGTACTACCTCAACAACCAGCTCCGCACCATCCAGGAAGAGCTGGGTATGGACGAGGGAGAAGAATTTGAAAAGATGCGCAGAAGGGCCGATGAGAAGAAGTGGTCCAAGGAAGTCCGCGCCATCTTTGATAAGGAAATGGCCCGCCTGGAGAAGTACAACCCCACTTCGCCGGACTACAGCATCCAGTTTGCCTACATCCAGTTTATGCTGGACCTCCCCTGGGGAGAAATGTCGGACGACAACCTGGACCTGGCCCACGCCCAGGAAGTGCTGGACCAGGACCACTTTGGCCTGGACCAGGTGAAGGACCGTATTATCGAGTACCTGGCCGTCCTCAAACTCAAGGGCAATATGAAATCGCCCATCCTGTGCCTGTGGGGCCCTCCCGGAGTGGGTAAGACCTCCCTGGGCAAGTCCATTGCCAAGGCACTGGGCCGTAAATATATCCGCATCTCGCTGGGCGGTATGCACGACGAGGCAGAGATTCGAGGCCACCGCAAAACCTATGTGGGAGCCCTCCCGGGCCGTATCCTCAGCGGCATCCAGCGCGCCGGCACCTCCAATCCGGTGATTGTGCTGGACGAGATTGACAAGCTGGCATCGGACTTCAAGGGAGACCCTTCCAGCGCCCTTCTGGAAGCCCTGGACCCCGAGCAGAACAGCACCTTCCACGACAACTACCTGGACATTGACTACGACCTTAGCAACGTCCTGTTCATCACCACCGCCAACGGCATAGGTTCCATCCAGCCGGCTCTCAAGGACCGTATGGAGATGATCAACGTATCCGGCTATCTGGCCGAAGAAAAGCTCCAGATTGCCCACCAGTACCTGGTACCCAAGCAGCTCACGGAGCACGGTTTAAGGGCCGATGAACTCTCCATCTCCGACGAAGCCCTCAAGGAGATTGTGGACCAGTACACCCACGAGAGCGGTGTCCGCGGCCTGGAGAAGCAGATTGCCAAGGTGGCCCGCGTGACGGCCAAGAAGATGGCGATGGAGCAGGAGTTCCCCCGCACCATAGGTCCCGAGCACCTGCGCGAATACCTGGGCCTTCCCACGGCCTTCCACGACGACGTGGCCGGCAACGAAGGCGTTGGTGTGGTAACCGGTCTGGCCTGGACCGAGATGGGAGGAGAAGTCCTCTTTGTGGAAAGCCAGGTATCGGCCGGAAAGGGCAACCTGTCTATGACGGGTAACCTGGGTGACGTAATGAAGGAAAGCGCCCAGATTGCCTGGCAGTACATCAAGGCCCATCCCGAACTGGCCGGCACCACCACCGAGGAGTTCATGAAAAAGGACATCCACCTGCACGTACCGGAAGGCGCCACGCCCAAGGACGGTCCTTCGGCCGGTATTACCATGGTGAGTTCTATGGTGAGCGCCCTGCGCGGCCAGGCCCCCAAGAAGGGTATTGCCATGACCGGTGAAATGACCCTCCGCGGCCGCGTGCTGCCGGTGGGCGGCATCAAGGAGAAGATCCTGGCGGCCAAACGCGCCGGTGTGCACACCATCGTGATTTCGGAAGAAAACCGAAAAGATGTAGAAGATATCAAGGAAATTTACATAAAAGGTCTTATCTTTGTCTATGTGAAAACGATAGCAGACGTTATCGACTTCATTTTTTAGGCAATGGACGTAAAGATCGAGCAATCTTGGAAAAACGCACTGGCGGGCGAATTCGAGAAACCGTATTTCGCAGAGCTGGTGCGCTTTCTGCATCAGGAAAAGGCCGCCGGAAAGGTTATCTACCCGCCCGGAAGCCAGATTTTCCACGCTTTTGACCTTACGCCCGTAGACAAAGTAAAGGTGGTCATCCTGGGCCAGGATCCCTATCACGGCCCCGGACAGGCTATGGGCCTTTCCTTCTCGGTTCCGGACGGCATTCTGGCGCCCCCCTCCCTCAAGAACATCTTCAAGGAGATAGAGAGCGACCTGGGTATCCGGATGAGCGGAGCCACCAACCTGGAGCCCTGGGCCCGGCAGGGAGTGCTGCTCCTCAACAGCGTCCTCACCGTGCTGGCCGGCACGCCCACTTCGCACAGCGGCATTGGCTGGCAGGAGTTCACGGACGCCGTTATCCGCTATCTGTCCGCAGAACGCAGCGGCATCGTCTTCCTGCTCTGGGGCCGGTATGCGCAGGAGAAATCGGCCCTTATTGATACCACGCGGCACCACGTGCTGTTGGCGGCCCATCCGTCTCCGCTGGCCCGGGGAGCCTTCTTCGGTTGCCGGCATTTTTCCAAGACCAATCAAATTCTTCAATCCGAGGGCCTCGAGCCCATAGACTGGCAGTTATGAAACACATTGCACTTTTTCCCGGTTCGTTTGACCCGTTTACGGCCGGCCATCTGAATATCCTCAAGCGCGCCCTCACTATGTTTGACGAGGTAGTGGTGGCCGTGGGTATCAACCAGGACAAACCGGGCTTTTTCTCTATGGAAAAGCGCCTGGACATTATCCGGCAGGCCACCAAGGGTATGGAAGGTGTTTCCGTGATTCAGTACGACTGCCTTACCATTGACGCCTGCCGCCAGATGGGCATCAACCACATTGTGAGGGGTGTCCGTAATATGATTGACTTTGAGACGGAGCGCTCCATAGCAGACGCCAACCGCCGTCTGGCCCCGGAGATTGAGACCATCATCATCCCTACGGCCCAGGAGTTTGCGCACATCAGCTCTTCGGCCGTGCGGGACATCCTGCGCCACGGCGGAGACCTCTCCACCTTTATTCCGGAGGGCGTGGTCTTATGAGAAAGCTTTTGCTAAGCGCTTGGGCCCTTCTCTTATGCCTGGGGGCCTTTGCCCAACAGCCCTACCCCGAGCTGGGGGCCAAGCTGGACCAGTATTTCATTGCCCTGGCCGGAGAACCCGCCAGCGTGCAGAACGAAGAATGCGATTTCCTCATTGAGACCTGCCAGGACTCCCTGGTGCGGCAGTATACGGCTCTCAAAATCTACGACCATTTTCTCAAGTCCAAGATTATGGGAGACGATGCCGTGGCCGTTCACGTGGCCCGCAAGTGGTTCCTCTCCGGTGCCGTCAAGATGAAAACCGACGAGGACCTGCTCAACGCCCAGATCTACGTGAAGTTCAACGAGTCTTCGCTCATAGGATGCCCCGCTCCCGCCCTGACGCTCTTTACTCCGGACAGCACCAAGCTGCGCATCCCGGCCAAGAACACGTACTCCGTGCTGTATTTCTACGACACCGGCTGCGCCACCTGCAAGCGGGAAACGCCCAAGCTGCAAAAGTTGGTAGCCTCTGAGAAGTATCCCATCAACGTTTACGCCATCTATGTGGGGGCATCGGCCCAAGAATGGGCAGCCTACCGAGAAAACTTTGAAGGCGTCACCCATCTCTGGGACCCCGCCATTACCTCCGACTGGCAACTCCTCTATGGCGTCCTGCAGACTCCCAAGCTATTCCTGGTGAACAATAACGGCGACATCGTAGGCCGCGGGCTGGATACTTCGGCCCTGGAAATCCTCCTCAACCGCGAATTCTCCAAAGAGGAATACGTGTATGGAGAGGAAGGTGAGATGGAGCGCCTGCAGCAGCTCTTTTCGGCCTATGGAGATACCCTCAAGACCTCTGACGTAATGTCCGTGGCCGATTATATGGCCCAGAGGACCTTTGGAGAAGGTGATGTCACCGCCTACAAGCAGACTTTCGGAGACCTGCTGTACTACCTCTTCTCCCAGAGAACGGAGGTGTACCGAGACGCCAGCGTCCCCTTCATCCAGAAGTACATTGAGCAGCCGGAAATTTGGAATACGGAGGCCGATAAAGCCCAGATCACATCCCTGGGAGAACTGATGGTGACCCTGGCCAACCGCACCCCGGTGGGCTCCGTGGTTCCGGACCTGACCGTGGATGGCGTCCTGAGGCGCAAACCCTGCCTGTTCCGACGCGACCACAAAGAGGGAACGTTCAAACTCCGCAAACTCAGGGGGAACCCCACGTACGTGGTGTTCTACACCCCCAGCTGTTCCAACTGCAAGAAGATCCTGGGAGCCGTGGACGACATTGTTATGGCAAACCGTAAGGCCAAGGTCCTCCTCATTGATATGGACGCCCTGTACAGCAACAAGCCCGAAATGGCCAATGAGCTCCTGGACAACTTTGACCTCTCCGTACTCCCGTTTGTGATCCAGCTGGACCGCAAAGGCATTGTCCAGCACCGCTATGTACAACTCTTGAAATAAATCGTTATCTTTGTGACCGTCATGCCTCGCAAGAAGAAGAGCATACCCGGAGTAGATCCAGCCTACCTGGAGAAGCAGAAAGAAATGCTTCTCCGGAAGAACAGGTATATGCTCTATTTCAACGACAGTGAAGTGGCAGCCATTGACGAGTACTGTTCCCGTTTCAAGGTCCACGCCAAAGCCACCCTATTCCGGGAGGCCATTATGTCCAAAGTTCTCTCCGAACTGGAAGAAAACCACCCTACCCTTTTCTAGGAGTTCCTCTGAAGATTGCGGCGGCGAGGAGAAGGAGGAAGAGGAAGACGGAGACGCGGCCCACCATATCGCCGTAGCGGACAAAGAAGGTTTGTTCCGTGGATAGTCCCACGCGGCCTTCCAGGAGGGCGGGTTCCCACCAGGAGGTGCGGTCTACGATTTGACCGGCGGGGCTGATGAAGGCCGATATACCCGTATTGGCGCAGCGGGCCACCCAGCGGCGGGTTTCGATGGCACGGAGGCGGCTGTAATTGAGGTGCTGCCGGTAGCCGGGGGTGTTGCCCCACCAGGCGTCGTTGGTGATGACCGCCAGCAGCTGGGCTCCCTTGCGAACATACCCCGTGCAGAATTCTCCGTAAACGGATTCATAACAGATGGCAGTTCCAATGGGAAGACTTCCTACAGGGGTCGGGAAGGAGGCCGTGAGGCAGGTGATGTAAGGCTGACCCACGTCCTTGGCCATAAGATTGCCTCCCAGGAGGTTCTCCAGGGGGATGAACACCTTGGGATAAGGGGTGAGTTCCGTACCCACTACCAGTTTGGACTTGTGATACAGCTGATACACGCCGGTTGTATCGGTGAGGATGGCCGAATTGTGCAGCAGGGCCCACAGATGCCGGCCATTGGCTACCTCGCCAAAGTCGTAGGCGCATTCGTTGGGCTTGGAATACGCATAGACACTCTCGATGGTGGAAGCACCATACAGGAAAGTGGCCTGCGGATGGGTCTTGAGGAAATTCTGGAAGCGGAGGAAGGTCTCGTGCTGCAGGACGTGATCCGTGTACACGTGCGAGGTGAAGGTCTCCGGCGCCAGCACCAGGGTGGGCTCGTGGGTGGACCAATCGGCCTGCTCCAATAAAGCCAGATAGCGCTTGTCCTGCTCTTCGCGGGAAAGCGACTGAAATTTCTCGTAAGGGTCGTAATTGGGCTGGCCGATGACTACCTTCAAGGTGGGCTCTGAGGCTTTGGGCTTTTCAAAGGCAGACCACACCATAGGCCCAAAAACCGCCAGCAGGGCTCCTCCAAGGGCAGCCACGCGGGCCTTGCTATTCCAACGCGCTATGCGTCCGTCGGATAGGGAAACCATTAGGCCCAAGAGGCTGAGGTTGCTAACCCAGACCCACAGCGAACCGCCCAGGGTGCCCAGCACGGAGTACCACTGGATGAGGCCGGTGGTATCGGCAAAGGCGTTACCCAGCACCAGCCAGGGCCAGGAAATCTGCGCCACCGTGAGGTAATACCGCTCCCAGGCTATCCAGGCGGCGGCCAGGAACACGTACGGCAGCACGCCCCGGGTGCGGCGCTTGACCCAGCGGAAAGCGCCAAAGACCACGCTCATCTGCAGGGCATTGGCCAGGATGGCAAAGACGGCGCCACCTACCGTGGCTCCCCCCACCCACCAGGTGGTTGCGGCGTTCCAAAGCACGAAGGCTCCGTAATGCCACCACCAGAAATGCTTCACTTTGTATTCCGTGGCCAGCCGCTCCATAATAAGGAGCGGGAGAAAACCTATGAGAGCCAGCCAGCCCAGGTGCGGGACCAGCCAGGGAAGGCTCATCAGAAGGGTAAAGGCCAGCGTAAGGGCCGTGAATATGAGAGTCCGCTTTTTCATTATGACAAATTTACGGATTTTTTCGTAACTTCGCAGAGATATATAGAATAGGAAGCATGACTGACAAAAAGAAAGTGCAGAAAGTGGCCAAGAACACCCGGTGGATCTGGAAGAACCTCCTGCTGGGCGTGGCTTTTGTGATGTTGCTGGGCCTTTTGGCCGCGTGGAGTCTGGGCCTTATTACCCGCCACGGTCAAGTGGTCAAGACACCGGACTTTGCCAACCTCTCCGTTCCCCAGGCCAAGGAACTGGCTTCCCGTTCGCACGTGAGCGTGAAGGTGGTGGACTCCGTGTTTGTGCGGCGTCTGGCCGGCGGCGTGGTGTACCGTCAGCAGCCCAAGGCCGGTGCTACCGTCAAGAAAGGCCGCAGCATCTTCCTCACCATCAACTCCGTGGTTCCCCGCAAGGTGGTGATGCCCAACCTCTTCGGTTATTCCGTAACGGAAGCCCGCGCAGAGCTCCGCAACCGCGGTCTCAACCTGGGCCGTCTCAACTATATCAAAGACATAGCCACCAACAATGTCCTGGGCCAGAGCTGCGAAGGCCTGGAAGTGGCCGCCGGAGACCTGGTGGTGAGCGGTTCCGTGATTGACCTCATTGTGGGCGTGGGAGACCAGGACAACCAGACCACGGTTCCCAAGCTCACCGGTATGAAGTACGTGAACGCCGTGGATGCCATCCAGGAGCGTTTCCTCAACGTGGGCAAGATTACGTTCGATCCTGAAATCAAGACCTACGCCGACTCTATGAACGCCGTGGTGTACAAGCAGGATCCGGCCGGAGCCGGCCGCTCCCTGGGAGCCAACGTAAACTTCGCTCTCACCCTGGATCTCTCCAAACTCCCCGCAGGTAAATAAGAGATTCTTCGCTTCGCTCAGAATGACAGAAGACCTTCTCACCATAGTTCAATCGAAGGACCCAGTCGCTCAGCAGAGCGACCGGCCGGAGGCCGCGGGGGATAATAGGGGGCAGAGCCCCCTCGAAAAAGATGGTGCGGGGGCTTGCGAGGATGAAATGTTTGAACATTTCAGGATGGTCGTCGATAAGGGGCAGGAGCCGGTCCGGATAGACAAGTATATAGCCGATCATCAGGAAGACACCTCCCGCAACCGGGTACAGCAGGCCATCAAGCTGGGCTATGTACTTGTGAACGACAAGGTAGTCAAGGCCAACTATATCGTTCGGCCTTCAGACGTGGTCAAGTTCGTGATGCCTTACGAGCGCCGCGGAACTGAGATTCTTCCGGAAAACATTCCCCTGGACAAAGTCTATGAAGACGACGACGTGCTGGTGGTGAACAAGCCCGCCGGAATGGTGGTGCACCCCGGGCACGGCAACTACAACGGGACGCTGGTCAATGCTCTGGCCTATTACCTCCACCTCTCCCCCGATGTGGAGGACGAGCGGATGGGCGTTCTGGTGCACCGCATAGACAAAGACACCAGCGGTCTGCTGGTGATTGCCAAGAATCCTTCGGCCCAGCTCAATCTGGCCGACCAATTCTTTGTCCACTCCATTGACCGTATTTACACGGCGGTGGTGTGGGGCAACATTACCGAGGACGAAGGCACCATCGAGGGCACCATTGGCCGCGACCCCAACGACCGCCTGCGCTTCCGCGTATACGACGACCCCGAGAAGGGAAAATGGGCCGTGACGCACTGGCGCGTGCTGGAGCGCTTTGGCTTCATCACCGTGGTGGAATGCCGCCTGGAAACGGGCCGAACGCACCAGATCCGCGTTCATATGTCGTCCATCGGCCATCCCCTCTTTAACGACGAAAGATACGGCGGGTCCGAGATCCGCCAGGGCACCATCTATGCCAAATACAAGCAGTTTATCCAGAACTGCTTTGCCCTCTGCCCCCGGCAGGCTCTCCACGCCCGCACCCTGGGCTTCACCCATCCAAAAACAGGAGAGAGACTTCATTTCGAAGTCCCTCTCCCGGAAGATATGTCCGCCCTCATTGAAAAGTGGCGGAATTACATTCAAAGTAATTAGTCAATTCGGTCGAAACCAGTGTAAGGACGGAGGCAAGCGGGAATCTCGATGTATCCGTCTTTCTGGTTGTCTTCCAGCAGGGCGGCCACTACGCGGGGCAGGGCCAGGGAGCTGCCGTTGAGCGTGTGAGCCAGCTGCATCTTGCCGTCTTCGTCTTTGTAGCGGCACTTGAGGCGGTTGGCCTGGTAGCTCTCGAAGTTGGATACGGAGGAAATCTCCAGCCAGCGGCCCTGAGCAGCGCTCCAGAGCTCGAAGTCATAGGTGATGGCGCTGGTGAAGCTCATATCGCCGCCGCAGAGGCGAAGGATACGGTACTTCAGACCCAGCTCGTTGACCAGGCTCTCTACGTGGGCCACCATCTCGTCCAGGGCGGCGTAGCTGTTCTCGGGCTTCTCTACACGCACAATCTCCACCTTGTCAAACTGGTGCAGGCGGTTGAGACCGCGGACGTCCTTACCGTACGAACCGGCTTCACGGCGGAAGCAGGGAGTGTAAGCGGTAAGCTTCTGGGGGAACTGGTCTGCGCCCAGGATTACGTCACGGAAGATATTGGTGACGGGGACCTCGGCGGTGGGAACCATATAGAAATCGTCCAGGTTGGCGTGGTACATCTGGCCTTCCTTGTCGGGCAGCTGACCGGTACCGAAACCGGAAGCGGCATTGACCATCACGGGAGGCTCCACTTCCTTGTAGCCGGCAGCGGTATTGCGGTCCAGGAAGTAGTTGATGAGGGCGCGCTGGAGCTTGGCACCCTTACCTTTATATACAGGGAAACCGGCGCCGGTGATCTTTACACCCAGGTCGAAGTCAATGATGTCGTACTTCTTGGCCAGTTCCCAGTGCGGGAGGGCATTCTCGGGGAGCTGTACCTCGGGGCCGCCCATCTTCACCACCAGGTTGTCCTCGGCTCCCTTTCCTTCGGGAACGAGGTCGCAGGGGATGTTGGGAAGGAGTACCAGCTGGTTCTGCAGCTGCTCAATGGTATCATCGGCCTCCTTGAGAAGGGCGTTGGAGCGGTCCTTCAGGGTTCCTACCTCGGCCTTGGCGGCTTCGGCTTCGGCCTTTTTGCCTTCTTTCATCAGCTGGCCAATGGCGGCGGCGGCTTTCTTCTGCTCTGCCAGGAGGGCGTCGCTCTCGGTCTGGAGGGCCTTGCGCCTGTCGTCCAGGGCAATGACATTCTCTACAATGGCGCGGGCGTCAAAATTCTTGACTGCCAGCTTCTTGATAACAAACTCCGGATTTTCGCGGAGGAGTTTCAGTGTAAGCATATACCTTAGTATTAATGATAAAGGAGGACTGTCCCGCTTTGGGTACAGGTCCTCCTTTTACAATCTTTTGTACCTTCGGGTTTAGTTCTCGAAAGGAACTACGGAAACGAAGGACTTGTCTTCACGCTTGCGGGTGAACTTCACGGTGCCGTCTACGAGAGCGTAGAGGGTGTGATCCTTACCCATACCCACGTTGAGACCAGGGTTGTGAACAGTACCGCGCTGACGCACGATGATGTTGCCGGCCTTTACGACTTCCTCGCCGAACTTCTTGATAC
>JAEEGJ010014705.1_pt1 | contig 18481 bp, 10 predicted proteins | sample 8958761 | NCBI WGS metagenome assembly JAEEGJ01 (sample SAMN16246546, study PRJNA631951) | gut metagenome | biome: gut microbiome; feature: rumen; material: RS-attached | host: Bos | place: Iran: Karaj | collected 2018-10
CCTTCACGTTCACGGTGTATTCGAGCCATTCGCCAGCCTGGGTGTAACCGATTGCAAAGTTGTCGCCACCTTCTTCGATATCCACGCCGTCGTCTTCGCGATATTTGCCGCCCTTGTTTTCGGAATCAAGATCCTTGTAGGTGATGTTACCCTTGCCAGAACCCATGATGTCGAAGTTTTCGGCTTCAATCTTGCCCGGGATTTCAGCAGTCTTGTCGCCATACGGCTTGCGAGGAACAGGATCGGCCGGAGTGCCAACGCCAACGAGCGTCACAATGCAGTCCTTGAATTCCGAGCTACCCGCATCCATCTTGATTGTCACGGCTCCATCCTTGACTTCAACTTCGCCTTCGTCCTTGGCATTCTTTGCCTGGCTCGTCGTGTACATGTGGAAGGTCTCGATCTTTGCGCCCGGCACCTTCACGGTCACTTCCTTGCCGTTCTTGTAGTCACGGTTCACGAGCACCACGATAACGCTATCGCCATCCTTGCTCTTGTATGCACTTGCAAACACTTCTTTCTCGGGATTCGCCGTTGCACCCACGCGGATTGCACCCGGGCGGATAAAGCGAGCGAACTGGCTCATCACGTAACCGCGCTTACTGACCTTGCCGATTTCGTTCTGCGGAACCTGGAGTTTGTTGCCAAAGTCCTTTTCCATGATGAGGCCGTAGCAGCGACGGATGTACCACCAAGTATATTGGCTGAAGTTTCCGAGGACAAGCCCGCGATGCATTTCGTAAGCCACGTCCATGGCGTTCACGGTATCGCGCTTGTTGGCGTTCGCCTGGTCACCCGTATTCGTAATCGTGCGCCAATAGTTGCCACTGCCCTGGCTTTCGGTGTAGTGTTCCGTCATCCAGCGTTCCACACCTTTCTGGTCGGCCAAAGAATACTGGAAGAAGTTATCCCCGGTTCTTCTGTCACTTGCATAGAAGTGCGCACCGAGAATGTCCCAGTTCTTGAGGGCGTTGGCGTCGTTCAAGACTTTGTTGTAAAGATTCTTGTCGTAGCGGAATGACTCCGTCGAAATCACCTTGACGCCGTTCTTGCGCATTTTATCGGCATAGCCCTTGGTGAAGTTGTAAATTTCGTCGGCACTCCAGCAAGCCCATTCACCGCACCAGTCCGGTTCGTTACTGATGGAGATAGCGTACAAAGGAACACCCTGATTTTTCATGTAGTCATTGAAGCTATTCAGGTGATCGACATACTTCTGGTAGTTCGACGAAGACATGTGCTGGTTGGCACCTGCATACGGCGAAGTCCAAGGCGTTGCATATAAGATAAAGTCATCGCCCGCATATTTCTTGGCGTACTTTGCAGCGTTCACTTCCTTGTTAAACGAATTGGAGTTCGCATACACCGGAATGCGGAGCGTATTCAAACCAATCTGACCGTCACCCGTACCGAACGCAAGCTTTGCATCGGCTTCGGAAAGGCCGCCACCGCCCTGCCATTCGTTATGCACCATGCCGCCAAAACCACGAATGACCTGATGTTCTTCGCCCACGTTGACCGTAACTGTGGAGGCAAAAACAGGCGCCGCAAAAACAAAACCGCAGGCAGCCATCTTCAAGATTTCACCCATACTCTTCATTTCATATCTCCCGTTTTATATATGCTTTTCCCATAAGCATGTTGGTTCAATTTAAATCTACCTACACCCCGCGAAAATCTCGCAAAAAACCGAAAATTTTCCATTGACACTTTGGTAATGAAACAGCAACGCCGTTTTCATTGATTTTTTACAAAAAAGAACTTTATGCGGGCGGGGCCCCAGCTCGGAGTTGCGAAGGCCGCACGGGCCCCTCCCTGCACCCTCCCCATCCTTGGCCGACGCTTATTGCAATACAAGATTCTTTAAACACACAAAAACCCGCAAGGCTAGTGATGCAAGATTGCTTACAATCCTATATCCGAGCCTAGCAACTGGAGTTCGAACGAAGAGGAAAAGACAAATGCGTAGGCCGAGAGTCGCGGCCATGCTTGCATGGACATGACCGAGGCCAGCATTTGGTGCTTGAGCGAAGCGAAAGCACAAACACCCCGGAACGTTCGTCCCGAGGTGTAACAACGCCTTTCAGCGTCATTTGGGTGTGTGGTTTAGGAGGAACTTTTTTGCTCTACCTTGCGGAAGAGACCATAAACTTCTTTCGACCGTCAAAACTCTTGAGCATATAGACGCCCTGCGTAAATCCTGCTTCGGCAAGCGCCGTGGCAGGAGTCTTGCCCCTCAGATTGACAGTGCCGACCTGCTTGCCCGCGACATTGAACACACGATACGACGTGACGGAATTGACATCGAATCTCATACGCGGAGCAATGCCATCAGTACCCGGCCCGTCCTGCTTTTCGGCCTTGCCCACGGAGAACCAGTCGATATTCACGTTATTGCCAGTGATGGTCAAACGGATGATATGCTTGCCCTTGGTGAGTTTGACCGTACCGGCCTCGAATTCCTTATAAACGCTCCAATCATCGCCCGTCTTCGTGACTTTGACCGTATCGCCCATCGGCTTTCCATCGACAGAGAAGCAGAAGCCAGAATTTTCGGCACCCGAAGAAGCATTCGCCACAATCGGGTAGTCTCCATCTTCAGCCACATCGACGGTATATTCCATCCATTCGCCAGCGTTCGTGTAGCCAATCGCCATGCCCGAACCGCCAAGCACAACGTCAACGCCATCTTCCGCACGGAACTCGGCATCGCCCTGATTGTCGGTATCGTTATCGCTATAAGAATCGTTGCCCGCGCCGTAACCCGGCTTATCGAAGATTTCCGCTTCAATCTTGCCCGGAATCGCCGCAGCCTTGTCGCCATACGGCGTCTGAGGTTCCGGTTCACGCTTAGTGCCCTGGAATTCCCATTCCAAAATGCCCATGGTGGAATCCCTGCTCCCCTTGAACACGAAGAACAGTTCATCGACAACGCCGCTAAGGCCTGTCATGGCGCAATCGTTGTCCGTATAGCTTTTCCAGCCGTCAGTCTTTGCCAGTTCGCAAGTACCGGCAAGTGAACCGCTCACGCTACCCTTGTGGATTTCAACCTTGTTGCCGTCACCCACGTTTGCCGCCTTGATGCGAAGGTTCTCCGCACCCTTACCGAAATCGACGCCACTCACGCGAATCCAGGATTCCTTGGTCGCAAGCGGAGTCAGCACATGCACCACAGCCTGGCCTCTGGTGTAATCGGTACGGCTGCGAACATTGCGCTGCTTGGAACTCGTGAGCGCCTTGTAAGTCTGATACGGATCAAACTTGCCCACCTGAGCCGGGCCCGCATCCGTGAACTTCACGATATTCATCTTGTCGCCATTCCAAGTCAGTTCATCAATCGACACACTTCTGTGGTTACCCGTCGTCGTAGGCGTCTGGCCATTGGTGAGCTTCGGCTTTTCAGAAGCCATCACCAAGCGGCGGTCATGATAAACGGCATACCACTTGTCCTTGAACTTTGCAAAACCGTGGTGGTTGTTGCCGCCCTTGCCGTTAATCTTCGAGGGGTTCTCGATAACGGTACCCACATAGGTATAAGGGCCCTTGATGTTCTTGGATGTCGCATAGCTGATATTCTGGCTCTGGTCGTTATAGCTCAAGTAGTAAGTACCATTGCGCTTGTGCAAGTAAGAAGCTTCGAAAGAGCGGTTTGCGCCCTTGAGCTGCGTCTTAGAATTCACGTTCAGCTCGACCTTGTCATAAGAAAGCTTGCTGAATTCGAACAAGTCGAAGTTGTTGCCATAACCACGGCTGCCGCCACTGCCGCCGCCGAACGTCATGTAAGACTTGCCATCTTCGTCAATGAAAATAGCCGGGTCAAAGCACCATGAAATGCCATCGCAACCGGTAACGCCACCGCCACCAACCAAAAGCTTGCCCACCGGATCATGGTACGGACCGGCCACATTTTTAGAAGAAACAATACCAACGCCACTCGCGCCGTTCGGATAAATCAAGTAAAACACGCCATCCACAACAGCAATGCCGGGTGCCCAAATGTTCTTAATGTAAGAAACTTCGCGGTCATGACTAAGCACCATGCCATGGTCCGTCCAGTTCTTCATATCCTTGGAACTGAGAATGTAAAGGGAGCGAATCGTATAGTCATTCTCACCCGTATTCGGGCTTTCATCATCAGTATCCGTAAGGATATAGAACTCGTCATCCGTTGCAAAAGCAGCGGGGTCCGCAAGATAATGGTAACTTGAAAGCGGGTTATCGGCCAAAACAGGGGCCGCAAAACCAAGACCAAAAACGGTCGTCAAAGCAAGCTGCTTTAAACTCATACACATCCCTTACTGTTATCCTTGCATGATTGCAAGGATCTCCATGATGTAATTTAAATCACTTTTTCGCAAAAACCGAACTTCCCCGATTTTTTATCATTGACATTTTGGTAACGCATGGCGGGCATCCCCTTTCTCTGTAAATTGTTTTAAAATTCTAAACGATAAGGATGTATTAGAGTATATTAGTTTTTATGGAATTTGCCGAAATGAAAAAGATTCTTATTCTAACGCTTGTTGCTGTTGCAACGTTATGGGCGGAAACCAAAATTGAAGTGGCAGTCCGTATTGATTTCCCGAATGAGATGTTTAGTTACGATTTCATAGATGAAAAAAGTGAAGAATGTGCTAAGTTTTTTGAAAAGCATGTGACTACAACTTACGGTAATACTTGTGGGAGTGGAGGGTTGTGTAAAACCGCTCTAGACTCCAATATTCTATTTGGATGGTCTTATTATTATTTTAGTGAACAAAGTGCAGAGTATTATGTTCTAACAGGAGCAACCCACACATTAAGGGACGCTATTGAAGAAGATTTTTTACACTATAAAAAATGTAAGGGTTTTACAGGAGACGATTCCGTTTTCAATTCAATCTTTACAAGAATTGATTCTGTTCTAATTCCTGCAATTAATAAATGTTTAAGTGGTAAATCCGACTGCGCTCTTGTTTATGACCATTCTCAAGCTCGGATGTTAGGCTTGATTGCCGGTAGTCCAATCTATGAATTCCAAAAATTTGCTATAGACACCGTCAAAGCTCGCAACGCCGCCATTTCAAGCATCGCTCCGGCCAAATACAAACTCGAAACAATCCGCGTGCAGAACCGTCGTTTGACGGCTTCCCCGAAATTACTTGGCCGCGAATTCACGCTGTTCGACGTCAACGGTCACGAACTCCGCCGCGGAACACTGCAAAACAACATGCAACTCCCCGCATACCCCACCGTCATCAAAATCCAAGGCTTCGGAACCAGACTGCTCAATAGTCGTTAGTCGATAGCTGACTGCAACATATTGCATTCGTAGCCATCCTCGACCGTCAGGGAGGGACAACCTCAAAAGGCGAGAGTCGCGACCAAACTTGTTTGGGCATGACCGAGCCAAAGAGGTTGGGGCTTTGCCCCATCCATACAGTTCTGGTTAAATGTCATGCCCCACCCCGATGGGGCATCTCCTTTCCCAGTAAAACCGCCATTTTCCGTAAATTATTTCAAACAATTGAAAAAGTGTCGCTTCATATTCGCAGGAATATTGCCAAGGACGGTTACATCCGCTCCGAATGTGAGTATTGTGTAGCAGATAGCCAAAATCTCAAAAAATTCCGTAAAATATGAAAAATGCTTTTTTGATTAATTGCCCTGATGCTAAATTTGTTCGCCGATAACAATTTGGAATGCAGTGTTGGTTTGTGAAAAAAAAACTTACTTTGAATTTGCTTAAAATTTTGATATTTTAAACTTAGGAGAATTTTTATGAAGACGAAATATTTGGTATTCGCTATAGCATTTGCGTTGCTAAACGTGGGGTGTTCGGAGAAGAATGAGACCCCAAGCGATTTGAATAAGCAAAGTGAAGAAAAAGAAGATGTTTTGAAACAGAACTTTACGAAAAAAGGTGTACCTCCATTAACCACAGAGAGAGGTGTGATGAAGATTTGGCCTGTTTTAGAAAAAAATCATAAACTTTGTAAGGGTGAGGAAAATTATAATGATTGTTTTTGTAAAAAAAATGCATTTTCTGGCTCTGTTGTTATTGACGGTGTCAGATATACTTGCCGCTGATTTATATCAAATTGTTACGAAACGTTAGAAGAACAACAAGCTGATGTGGCGGAAAGGAAGGCCGCTTGCTTGGCTTATGGAGGCGGAGGATCAAGTTTTCATTATGAAGCTCCATCTGCTCCTGTTACATGTAAATTACTTATTGATTCCAAAACAGTGGTTTTTGAAAAATATTATGGGGCTCTGTTTGATTGTAATACATGTAATTCAGAAGAAATGCTTCAAGAGTTGGCGATCTATGAAGGCATTTGTAGTGGACAATGTCGTAAAAACGGCATGGAGTGTCATCATGATTATTTTACGTGGGGAAGCTATTTTAGAGAGATTGGAACTATTTATGGAAATTATAGGTGTGGTGATATTGACCGATCTCTTCCCGGCTGCGTCGAATCCTCCTGTTCCGAGGAACCGGAATCATCATCATCCGAGGAAAACGCTGTAAATTCATCCGATTCAGAACAAATAAAATCGTCCTCCAGCGATAACGATGATGATGACTATAGTTCAAGTAGTGGAATTGGTGATCGTGGAACTGAGTGCTATTATGGGTCGGCGGAATCATGTAGGTCGATGGATTTGATTCTTTTTAAAAAGCGTCCTGTTTTGTTGGGTGATTTTAGATTGTATTACCATAAACCTTATTGTGAGGCGGATGGAAATATTGTATTTAGAGCGAATATTCCTGTAGCCTATTATCGTGGAGAGTCTTTTTTTGTATGAAAAAAGGGTGTGTTTCATCAGAAGCCGTCGAGGGGGCTTGGCAATGTGATGACGATTTTCAACAGATTAATGGGTGTTCCGTTGTTCCTGAACATCGTTCAATACCATTTTATTATTCCGTCTTGACTAAGGAATTGAAAGCATCGTGGGGTATAAAAGTGGATTTTTCTTCAAATCCTGACCCTAATTTAGGAATGAGCTTGCCTTACTTCGAGGTAAGCGAATTGTTGAAAGTTGTGGCAGATGCAGGTGTTTTTGAGGGAAATGGTGATTTTGATAAAGACTTGAAGGATCTGTATCCGCAGTTCTCAATAAACTCATTTGATGATTATGTAAGGGTTTGCGCTTATCATTTGAATATTGACGTTTCAAGTTCGTCGGAAGTCGGTTCCTCCAGTTCTTCCAGTTCCTTGTTCGTTCTAGCTTCGAGTAGTTCTGTTCAATCCTCGTCATCGGAAGAAAGTTCTTCGTCAATAGGGGAATCCTCCAGTTCAGAAAACTCATCTTCTTCTGTAGAAATGGAATTTAGCAGTTCAAGCGATGAAACGGAATCGTCGTCTTCTAATGGAAATGAGTCTAGCAGCTCGCTTGGCGATGAAGCGTCTTCTTCGTCGCTGCAAATTGAATCCAGCAGTTCGGAATTTGTATATTCATCAAGTGACGATGGTTGTTTTGTTCCGGGAGGAGATCAAGTGCATTCTCCAAACCAAATATTCAGTGATTGCCTAGACAATATGGAGGACGGGAAGTGTTATTCAATAAATCCGGCTCGCGGCACGCAGTACGGCTGGATGAATACCGATGCCCAAGATCGCTGGTGGTGGCGCGAAGTAGATTGCGAAACAGGGGAAAAAGTCGATAGAAATAGGGTTGGTGCATGCCCTGGATTCCCGTTGGATAACGTGCCTAGCAATCCAAAGCATACTTGCATTGCCTACAATGGAAAATGCTATAGATGTAAGTCGGAAAACAGTTATGTCGATTGTTCTCAGGAATGGCTTTGGAAATGGTCTTTTAGCGAACAAAATATTGGTTCGTGGTATGCTGAAGTAGATTGCTATGACCCGTTTGGGGAAATCACAGAAGCATGCTTCGAAATAGACCTTTCAGATGACGGTATCGCTCTTTTAAAACGAACTGAAAAGAATGTTGTCAAATACGCCAATATAACTGAAAATAATATGGAGAATTCGATTTCAACTATTTATTACTATGATCTTCTTGGAAGAAATCTTGAATACCATGCAAGTTTGAATTTAGAACAGCCTATTTACTCAAAAAGAAAATCGAAAAAGTTAAACATATTGTCAAAGGAATCTTCTTTAAACGGGTATGTAAAAGGAACTCCTAGACTGAATATATGTATAAAAGAAAATAAAATTGAAGGTGTTGTTAAATATCTTAAAATAAAAGGGTCTCTACGAATTGTTGTTGGCAACCTGCATTATCAAGGAAATGATGGTTATTTAATCGCACATGAAAAGAAACATAAAGAAATTTGGTCTGATGCAAAATACAGAAAAAATTGGGAGTATATAGCTACTGTTACAACGTCTCAAACTATATATGAAGCCTGCATGACTGCTTTTGAGAGATTATGGGGACTGGAAATTCAAAAGTCATTAACAGATGTTTATAAGGCACAAAATGATTGGGATGACGAGGATGAGCATAATGCTTGTGAATCACGTATAGATATAAATCAAGAATTAGTAGAAAATAAAGCCAAATTGTTAAGAGGAGCTTGTGGTAGGTATCGTGGAAAATAATTTTATGCTTGTTTTCAAAGCTATTTGTCTTATTCTCCTTTTTTTTCCACACACTCTAATTTCAGCACATGTTTTAGAGTGGTGTGCTTATTTTGCAGAAAATCCAGATGAATACAGTCTTCATCCCATAATTCACGGGTCGCGTTTTGACAATGTTATTATTTTAAACGATAGTCTTGCAAAGAATCAATATTCTTACCTTGAATATAATTTCATAGTTCCTCATGATACTCTAGAAACTTTCATGGGTGGGTGTGCTCTGTCAAATGAAGTGAATGCCAATGATTTCAATTTTTATTTAAAGAATGCAAAAGAAAGATTAAAAAACTATTATGGGAAAAAATTTAATGTTTCAAGATTGTTCTACAAAAAAACAACTGACAGCCCTCTTGACAAAAAAATCAGTTTTGTGATAAAAGGTGAATGTCAAAACAAATTAATTCTTGCGGAGTACTGCATAGATTACCAGGGACATCGACTATACAAAACGAAGAATTACGATTTTCTTCCAAAATATATTTTTTCAGATATATCAGAAACTGCATGTAATTGCGAAAAAAATTATTTTGAAAAAATAACCTCTTACTTGGATATTCCACAATTTGAAAGAAAGGAAATCGAACCTTTGCTATATAAAGGCTGTGATGAATATTATCTATATGATTTTATAAACATTCCATTCGTGCAGATTTTAAAAGACTCTATTTATAATCTTTTAGTAGAAACTCATGCTGAAATACAGCAAGATTCCATACAAACAGAAAGAGATTTTAAATTTTATATTAGAATAAACGGAGCTTGTCCTTAGGAACGGAATGTAAATAAAAGCGAATATTTACTTTTGGACAACATTATTTATAATTTTTTATTCTTTTGTAAGTACGTTTACTGCACCGATAGAATTTGTATGCCATTTTTGAATGCGAGGATTGCTATTCCGTTCACATTCAAAAATTGAAACTTTGGAGAAAAAGCCCCGGCACAAAGGCCTGGGCTCCTCCTCGCAACAAGTGCGGGATCCCATACACAAATCTATGTGGCTTACCTTGCAACAGAAGTCATGAAGGTCTTGCGGCCATCAACGCTCTTGAGCATATAAACGCCCTTGGTAAAGCCTGCGTCGCTGAGCGCTGCAGAAGCCTTCTTGCCAGTGAGATCCACAGTACCCATCAGCTTGCCGCCGACGCTATACACGCGATAGACGCGAGAGCTGTTCGCCTGGAACTTCATGCCCGGCCTGATAGCATCGGACTTCACTTCGCCTAGAGAGAACCAGTCCACGTTCACGTTGTCGCCGGTAATCACGAGGCGGATAACATGCGTGCCCTTGGTAAGCTTAGCAGTGCCGCCGTCAAATTCCTTATAAACGCTCCAGTCTTCGCCAGTCTGCTCCACCTTGACGGTATCGCCAATCGCCTTGCCGTCAGCCAAGAAGCAGAAGCTTGTACCATTTTCCATGCCGGTCGATGCAGAAGCCTTGATCGCGTATTCGCCGTCTTCCGGAACTTCGACAGTGTATTCAAGCCATTCGCCAACAGCGGTATAGCCAATCGCCATGCCCGTACCGCCTTCGACAATGTCAACGCCCAAATCTTCGCGGAACTTGGCATCGCCCTGGTTTGCACTTTCAGAATCGTTGTAAGATTCAGCGTCAGCACCACGACCCGTTCCCGGAATATCAAACTTTTCAGCTTCAATCTTTGCCGGAATCTTCACCGCAACGCTATCGTACGGGACCTGCGGAGTCGGCGGAGTGGAGCCGCTACCTTCAAAGCCCCAGGCCTTGATAGCCATGGTAGAATCCTGAGAGCCCTTGAACACGAGGAATATCTGATCGACAATGCCCTTGAGGCCTTCGACTTCGCACTTGGTTTCAGCAAACGTATTCTTGTTGCCGGTATTCTTGAGCGTGCAAGTACCCGCCAAAGTGCCGCTTGCAGAACCCGTATGGATTTCAATCTTGTTGCCGTCGGCCGTGCTTGCCGCCTGAACCGTGAAGCCAGTCGCCGCCGTGCCGAAATCAACGCCCGACACGCGAATCCAGGATTCCTTACTCGAAAGCGGGAGCAACAGATGTTCAGCAACCTTGCCAGGATTCCAGTTGGAACGGCTGCGGATGCCCTTCTGCTTGGAGCTCGTCAAAGCCGGATACCAGTCATACGGATCGAAGTTTTCAATCTGCTTCGGGCCTTCCTTCGTGAAGGTCAGTTCCTTCATCGTCCCGTCCGCATTGTAAGTAAATTCATCGACGCTCACGCTGCGGTGGAATGCCGGAACCGGATTCGGGCGGCCGTCGTCAGCAGGGATTTTTTCCAAGCCGTCATAGCCGTTTGCAATGCGACGGTCATGGTAAGCGACATACCAGTGGCCCTTGAATTCGGCAATGCCATGATGGTTGTTGTTGTTCGCATTGATGTTCTGGCCGCCAATGTTCGGGTTCCCCATGAAGATTCCCTTGTACTCGTAAGGGCCCATCGGGTTCTTGGACATACCGTAAGCAATACGCAAATCGGCCGTACTGTAAGAGAGGTAATAGTTGCCTTTGTACTTGTGGATATAGGACGCTTCCATCGCCTTCGGGCCACCAATCTTCAGGTGCGTCTTGGAGCTGACATCGAAGCCCTTCATATCCTTATTCAGCTTGTAAATGTTAAAGATATCGTTGTTGTTGTTTGCTGCCGGGCGGCTGTTGCTTTCGCCACCACCAAACGTAAAGTAACCCGTGCCATCGTCATCGAAGAAAATTGCCGGGTCAAAGCACCAGCCAATGCCATCGCAGTCGGCAATGCCGCCACCCCAGTTGTTGATAAGTTTCTTGTTGCCCGAAACCGGGTTCGTCCACGGGCCTGCAATGCTATCGGCACCGATAAGGCCGACACCGCCACCACCGCCATCCGGGAACACGATGTAAAGTCTATGGTCGTTGGGATTTACCGCAATACCGGACGCCCAAATATCACCGATACCATCAACCTTGCGGGCATCATAAATGATGCCGAAGTCGGTCCAGTTTTTCATATCCTTCGTGCGGAAACCGTAAAGGGCCTTGATATTATAGCCATTGGCATTAGATGCAGCAGGGTCATCCGAATCGGTAATGACGTAGAAATAAGTATCATCGGCGGCAGCACCCGGGTCTGCCAGATAGTGATAACTCGAAATCGGGTTATCGGCTAGCGCGCTTACCCCAAAGCCCGCAGCCATTCCAAACATCATTACGCTCTTAAGTAGTCTCATTGTTCACTCCTTAGACTCGACCACACACCGTGAGTCCATCTCTTTTTCATAAAACTATCTTCGAAGGCTCAGAAAAGCCCCGGCTCAGCCATATCTATTATGGATAAAAAGTCAATAGTGGGGAGAGAAAAAGACTCCTCGTTCGAGGAGCCTTTCTTGGATAGGAGTGTTAAAAAACTAACGAACCGAGCGAACTCTAGCCACAGCGCCGTTGCTGCGGTTGCGAATCAGGCTAAAGCCCTGTACGCTCTTGGCCTGAGCATTTTCGCGCCAGAGTTTCTTCGCTTCGAGCATGCTGCGGGCCGTAAAGCTAGCCACCTTCTTGCCGGTCAAATCGAACACGTCGAAGGTTGCTGCGGAAGCCACGTCCATACGGATGCCCTTATGGATTGCAATCGTGCTATCGCCGGATGATTCTTCCGGATCCTTCGCATCCTTGCCTTTGGCAAAATTCATGTAGTCGATATCGAACCAGTCGCCCGTCACAGTGAAGCGGAGGATGTGTTCACCGGCCGGCAAAGTCACGTTAGCCTTGACCTTGACAAAATCATCCCAGCTGGAGCCCGAAACCGGAACTTCGGCAACAGACTTGTCATCTACAGAGAGCGTGAAACTGGCAGTCGAATTGTCCGTCGCGACAGAGGCAAACATCGTGTAGTCGCCGGCTTCCTTGATGTTCACGGTGTATTCGAGCCATTCGTCAGCCTGGTTGTAGCCGACGACATAGCCGGTAGCCTTCTTGTAGATATCGACGCCAGTGCCTTCGCGGTAGCTCTTGTCGCCTTCCGCAATGCCATGGTCTTCGGCATCGTTATCACTGTAAGACTTGATTTCGCTGCCGCGGCCAGAACCCGGTTCATCGAAGTTTTCCATTTCAATCTTGCCCGGAATTTCAGCCGCCTTGCCGCCAAACGGCTTCTGCGGTTCCGGAGGAGTCGAGCCACTGCCTTCAAAGCCCCAAGACTTGATAGCCATGGTCGAATCCCTGTCGCCCTTGAACACGAGGAACAACTGTTTCACAATGCCCTTGAGTCCTTCCACGTCGCACTTGGTTTCAGCGTAAGAAGTCTTGCTGCCGGTATTCTTGAGCGTGCAAGTACCAGCGAGCGTACCCGTTGCAGAACCGGTGCGGATTTCAATCTTGTTGTTGTCGGCAGCGCTTGCCGCTTCAACAACAAAACCCGTTGCTGCAGTACCGAAATCAACTCCACTCACGCGGAGCCAAGATTCCTTGCTCGAAAGCGGGAGCAACACATGTTCAGCCTTCTTGCCCTGAACAAAGTTGGAACGGCTGCGGATGCCCTTCTGCTTGGAACTCGTGAGAGCCGGATAAACATCATAAGGGTCGAAGTTTTCAATCTGTTCCGGACCTTCGTTGGTGCAAACCACCTGCTTGATGGTTCCGTCGGCATTGTAGAACATTTCATCTACAGACACGCTACGGTGGTAACCTTCGTTCGGATTCGGTCTGCCGTCATCCGCCGGGATGACTTCCAAGCCGTTATGGCCCTTCGCAATACGACGGTCATGATAAACGACATAAGAATGGCCCTTGAACTCGGCAATGCCATGGTGGTTGTTGTTGCCGTTGATGCTACGGCCGTTCATGCTCGGGTCGCCGAGAATCGTTCCCTTCCAGGTGTAGGGGCCCATGGGGCTTGTGCCGATGCCGTAGTCAATCGTCGGAGCCCCCTGTTGCCAACCGGTACTGTACGAGAAGTAGTACTTGCCATCGTGCTTGTGAATGTAAGATGCCTCAAGCATCTTGCGGGTCGGCAAGTTGTTCACCTTCACGTGAGAACCGTTACCCACCGGTGCATCCTTCGCATCGTTCAACTTGACAACATCGAAGTTGTCGGTATTCGGACGGCTATTGCTTTCACCGCCGCCCCATGTGACATAGGTGGTGCCGTCGTCATCGATAAAGATACCTGGGTCGAAGCACCAAGAAACGCCATCGCAGCCGATGATACCGCGACCGCCGACAAGCTTGTCCTTGCCCTGGCCCACCGCATTGGTCCACGGGCCGTCAATGCCCGGAGCCTTGATGTAGCCAATACCGCCACCACCGCCATCGGGGAACACGATGTAGAGCGTCCCACTCTTGGGATCCACGGCTATACCAGATGCCCAAATAGCGCCGATACCATTCACCTTGCGGGCGTCGTAAATGATGCCGAAGTCGGTCCAGTTCTGCATATCTTTACTGCGGAAACCATAAAGAGCAAAAATCTCGTATGATCCGGAATTGTACGGAGCCGGGTCATCGGAGTCCGTGATGATGTAGAAGTATTCATCATCGGCAGCGGCACCAGGGTCAGCCAAGTAATGGTATGTGGAAATCGGGTTGTCCGCAAGCGAGCTTACGCCAAAACCCGCCATCAATCCAAACATCGTTATTTTTTTAAGCAGTTTCATAACACTCCTTAGGATTGGCCATACACCACCAACCCTTTTTTCATAAAACTATTTTCGAAAGTGCGAAAAAGCCCCCACTCCGACATATCTATTATGGATAAAAAGTCAATGCGTTAATAGCGCCTGAAAGTGAAAAAGGCTTCCCTTTCGGGAAGCCTCCTGAAGAATGTGTTTATTGGAGAATTTTAACGGGTCGTCCTAATTTTCGCGACCATGCCGTTGCTACGGTTGCGAATCAGGCAGAATCCCTGGACTTTCTGCGACTGGGCGCTTTCACGCCAAAGTTTCGTCGCTTCGGCCATACCGCGGGCCGTAAAGCTAGCCACCTTCTTGCCGCTCAAGTCGAACACATCGAATGTCGTAGCAGAATTCGCGTTCATGCGCATCGACGAACGGATTCCCACATCACCACCTTCATCCGGATCCTTGGCGTCCTTACCCGAAGCAAACTGGATATAGTCAATATCCATCCAGTCGCCGGTCACGGTAAAGCGGAGAATGTGCTTGCCCGCAGGGAGCTTCACGTTTGCCTTGACCTTGCCGAAATCATCATAGTTGTCTTCGCCTTCGTTTTTCGGCACCGCAATTTCTTCGGTAATATCTTCGCCGTCCACGGACAGCTTGAAACTCCCAGTCGTGCTGCCCGAGGCCACCGCCGCAAACATCGTGTAGTCGCCTTCCTTTTCGACATTCACAGTGTATTCCAGCCATTCGTCTGCCTGGTTGTAGCCTACGACATAGCCCGTCGCCTTCTTGTAAATATCTACGCCTGTGCCTTCGCGATAGCTCTTGCCTCCGTTGGATTCAGCACCGTGGTCGTCGGAATCGCTATCGGAATAGGAATCGTTCCCTGCGCCATAACCAGGCTCGTCGAAGTTTTCCATCTCGATCTTGCCCGGAATCGCCCAGGCCTTGTCGCCAAACGGTTTCTGCGGTTCAGGTTCGCGCTTGGTGCCCTGGAATTCCCATTCCAGAACGCCCATAGTAGAATCCTTGCTTCCCTTGAACACGAAGAAGAGTTCATCGACAACGCCAGTAAGGCCTTTCATCTCGCAATCGTTATCGACGTAGTCATTCCAGCCACTCGTCTTTGCGAGGGAGCAGGTACCGGCAAGCGTACCGGAAACGCTCCCTGTGTGGATTTCAATCTTGTTGCCGTCAGCCACGCTTGCCGCCTTGACGCGGAGGTTCTCGGCACCGTTGCCAAAGTCCACACCAGACACGCGAATCCAGGATTCCTTGGTAGCAAGCGGAGTCAACACATGCACGACGGGCTTGCCCTTGGTCCAGTCGGTACGGCTGCGCACGTTACGTTGCTTGGAGCTGGTGAGTGCCTTGTAGGTCTTGTAAGGGTCAAAGTTCTTGATCTGCTTCGGGCCTTCACGGGTGAAGGTCAGCTTGTTCATCCTGTCGCCATTCCAGGTGAGTTCGTCGATGGACACGCTTCTGTGGTTTTCCTTGTTCGGGCTATTGGTGCACTGGCCAGACTGGGTGCAGGAACCCGGATGTTCACTCGCAGTGACCAAGCGGCGGTCGTGATACACGGCATACCACTTGCCCTTGAATTCCGCAAAGCCCTGGTGGTTGTTGCCGCCCTCGTTATGGGCATCGGGTACCCCAGCGACTCCGGGAATGACAGTTCCAACGAACGTGTAAGGGCCCGTAATCTTGTCAGCCATGCCGTAATCGATGACCTGCGGAGGCGTATTGAAGCTCAAGTAATACTTGCTCCCCTTCTTGTGGATATAGGGGGCTTCGAAGGAATTCTGTGCACTGACGCGCGTCAGGGAATTCTTGTCGATAGTAATCTTGCCGTTGTTTTCGGTAAACTTGATGATGTCCAGGTTGTTGCCGTAGGGGCGCTGACCATTTTCACCGCCGCCGAAAATCACATAGCCCGTACCGTCATCTTCGATGAAAATGCCCGGGTCAAAACAGTGAGCAATGCCATCACAGCCTCCGATTACGCTGGAGCCAAAGGAAGCGGCGATGTAGTTCACGCCATGGGTTTCCTTGACGGGGTCGGTATAGGGGCCGTCGATGCTTGTCGCGGTAAGCATGCCCACGCCGCTGGCGCCATTGGGATAAACAATGTAGATTCTACCCTTGTGGACAGCGATGCCGGAAGCCCAGGTATTGTCGGGATAATTCCCGAATTCTCGCTTGGAGCGGAAAATCATGCCGTGGTCGGTCCAGTTCTTCATGTCCTGAGAGGAGAACGCGTTAAGCCCCACGATGTCGTAATTGTAGTTCTGCTGGGGGCTGTAATCATCGACATCGGTCAAGATGTAGAAAGTATCACCATCGGAAGCACAGGAAGGGTCCGCCAAATAGTGATAAGTTGAAATGGGGTTATCGGCAAGCGCATTCACGCCAAAACCGGCAAGCAATCCCACCATTGTAATAATTTTCTTGTTTCTCATACACACTCCTTAAGATTGGCCTAATAAGGTCAATCCCATACACCATAAATAAATCTACCATCAAGCAACAAAAAAAGACCTGCAAAATGTTGCAGGTCTCATGGATAAAATGTCCACAATGGATAAAATTAGTCTTTTTTCTTAGAATCGCTCTTTTTCAAAGCATTTTTTGTAACAGGTGCGTACGGATCAAAGATTCCATAACCATAGACCTCGATATCGTCAACCCAGACTTCAGTACCCATGGCACCAAAGATGCTAATCTTCGTCACTTGTTTCTTGACAGCATCCCAACCGACGTTACCGCCATTGCTATCCGCAGTATCCAATTGTGACGGAATCACAGTATAGCGAGTCCAAGCCGTATCCACTTCAAAATGGCGCCAAGATTTTATATTGTCCGCACTTGTCACGGAATCGTTATTCACGAGCACGTCAAATGCGAATGAAATCCGAGACTTTACAGAGCCACGAGCCCAGAACCTGATAGAATCCAGTTCGCTCATATCGACAAAGCCACCGAGTTCTCGACCGATGAGAGCCCAATCCCAGTCTGCCGCGGAATCTCGTTCACAGACAAAGTGTGCAACCTTGCCCTTACGGTTATGCCCGGCAGAAGTTACGTCCAGCTTAACTTCAGCATTTTTGGAAGCCGAAGGTTTCCAATCATCAGCACCGTTTTCGAAGTCATCAAATACAAAGTATTTCTTGACATACGCAGAGTCGCCAAGGTAAAGCTTCTTGCTAGACTTGGTTCCGACGTCCGCTTCGATTTTGCCGTAAACCGTGATAGAATCGGTTTCATCTTCGCTTACAAAAGCGACAATTTCAACATTACCATTGGGCAGCGATTCAAATTCAAAGTAACCGGTAGAATCCATCGGGACCTGGTAGTCCAAGCCCTGCACAGAAACAGTCGCCGAACGGCGGACCAACTGCGGAAGTCCGACATGACCGGAAACCTTGCTCGGTTCGGAAACTTCGACCATGAGCGGCGTTGTGGTATCCGAAGCGACATAGGCAATCTTTTCGAAGCCCTTCAAGTTCAGGGAATCATTACGAGCTTCAATTACATAGGAACCCGACGGGACATCGGACAAAATCACGCGGCCCTGTTCGTCGGTTTCAAAATGCAACTGGTAGAGGGAGTCCGACCCAAGGTCATCGGCACCAGCCAAATAAGATTCAGGGCGGACAATAACGTCCATACGTGCAGCAGGCGTGCCATCGGCCAATTGAACAAGCACCGCGATGGAGTTTTCCGTCTCCATCGACGATCCTGCGGTACGACCGCTATCGCAGGCGACATAGCAGAAAGCCAATGCCGCCATTCCATATGTCCACGCCCGTTTAATCATTTTTTATCTCCTGCACCTTCCCCCAATATTATAGTATTTTCCGGGAACCCACCTTTGCGGGCAACCGGGTAAAATGCCATAGAAAGTTGCATAACACGGTCAGGGTTCTTTGCACCATCGACTCTTTTTTGCACTAATCGACGGAATTCCCTTAACATGTCACCCAAATCCTCGAAGCAGGATTGATCTACAGAAAGGGTCAGTGTAGAAATGTTGCGTTCATTGACGGGGACATTTTCGAGCGCGTCGCTCGCAAGACTCAACACCTGGCGCTGGAAATTGCGCACGGCCTTGGCCTTTTCGGGGCCCCCTACTGTCAAATGGGCTTCGGTCAACGCAAGCTTACCTGATGCAAGCTTTTTGACGAGACCGACCTCCTTCAAAGTTTCAATGGCTTCGAGAGCCTGAGCCTCGGTAATCGGTGGGCAGATATCCCTAGCAATCTGCTTGACGTTTACGACGCCACCGTTCAATTCCAGGTAGGCGC
>JAEEGJ010014706.1_pt1 | contig 18481 bp, 9 predicted proteins | sample 8958761 | NCBI WGS metagenome assembly JAEEGJ01 (sample SAMN16246546, study PRJNA631951) | gut metagenome | biome: gut microbiome; feature: rumen; material: RS-attached | host: Bos | place: Iran: Karaj | collected 2018-10
TACGCAATTGACAATACACATGCCAAAGAGTTTTCATCATTATATGATAAAATACTTGTATTCTCATCATGTGCTTGATCTATGGCCTTTGCAACAGACTTTTCATCACAAGATATAGTTGATTCTAGGAGATTACGTGATTCGCGAATCACATTGGCAAGCTGAGTCCAAGTTGTTTCCTCTACAGCATTGGAAAACTCATCAGCAACCTCTTTGTTTGGTATAAAGCATTTTGCCTCAACTTCGTCGTATGCAAGATAACCAAGATGAATCAATACGGTAAGAACATCATCTTTTGATGTGACTACATTCAAATCATTCTGAAATTTGGATGTATTTACATCTACCTTTTCTCCAGATAACATTCTGACCACTGTATCTTTCAAACCATTGAAATTCATCTGGATATATGTCCTGACAGAATCAAAGGCTCCCGTGGTTGCCCAATAACTCTTGCATCGTTTTCTCCTGACAGCCTCCATTACTGAATATGGATTGTATATCGACTTCTCATCTCCTATTACATAACCATCATACCATTGCTTCAGGTCATTAATATCCATATCATGTTTCCGAGCCAATTCTTTCACTTCATCTTCCGTAAATCCAAAATATGAAGCGAAATATGCAGGATCAACCATTGAATATTCACGGAAATTATTGAGCGCCGACTGTGTGTTATACCTTTTTATTGGCAGTATTCCAGTCAGATAAACTCCTGCAAAAACAGAATTTGAGCCAGCCCCTTTGAATAGACGACGAAGGAAGTCAACATATCTATTGACAATGGCAGTCTTTTCCCCTAGTTCCCTTAATATGGCATCCCACTCGTCAATTATAAAGATAAAACGCTCACTTCCAGACTCCTTGATTCGATACAGATAGTCCATCAAGTCATCAGTTTCTTTAACTAAGACATCAGGAAATACAGATTTCAAATCATCAATTAAAGAATGCTGAATCTTATCTACAATATCCTCATCCCTGTATCTCGTTGTAAAATCTGTAATATCCAAATAAATTGTTGGATATTTATTGAGATTCTTATCAAAGGATGGAGATTTCTCTGCAATAAGACCTGAAAACAATGAGCGAGAATCACACGACCAATCATAATAGGCATACAGCATCTTAGCTGCCATAGACTTTCCGAACCTTCGGCAACGAGTTACACAACTATATCTACGTTCCGAATTCAAAGTATCATTTATGACAGAAATCAACCCAGACTTATCAATAAACTCATGGTTTACGATATCCAGAAAGTCACTATTTCCCTTATTGATGTATATGCCCATAGACTTGTATCAAGTCAAACTATCCTAGACCTTTAAGGACTCTACTTGTATTGATTCCCACGAATTTACAAGAATATTAATTTAACGTCAGTTCGACGACTTGCTTCAGCTTGGTGAGCCTAAGCGAACAATTTTCCACGAATTATTTTTTCTCTGTCCCGATTTTTTCGAATATTCGAATTATTTTTCGCTGAAGCTCATCTAGCTGAAGCAAGTCATGTAGCCAAGTGCAGCGTTTATTTTCATCGAACTCACGTTAATTTATATCTCTCCTTACTATCCGACCTTCTTCAATAGTAAGGTCATTCTCTTTGAGCCAGTTTTCTGCCATTTGCCCATCAGCTTCATTTTTGAAATCATACCATTGCCGTAGGATACCAAGTTTTTCCGCTGCATACTTGAAATTTGAGAATGGATGCTTACGATTAAGAGCCATAATCAGTTTCTGTTGCTCATGAGGAGAACGTGTTTCCACAAATTTCTCCATGATATGAAACGACTCTTTAGTTGGTACAGGTTCTATTGCTATCAAATCATGCTCCATATAGGTACGGATGCTGTCCTTTTCCCAATCTCTATATTTCGTAAGCCGTTCTGAAGTTATTTTTTCAATCTGGTACTCTTCCGGAATGAAAACAATTTCCCCATTCGAAAGATCTACGAAATGAGATACTCCAAAAGAGATTGCATCTTTATATGTTAGAGCACACACCAACTCTGAGAGAAGTGTCTTATTATCTAGCGACATTGAATGAATCACTTCCTCACCCCGTACTTCTCGCAAGCTTCCTTATAGGTGTCCAATGAGCCGATATCAAAACGAAGGTTCTCACCCGTTCCTGCCATTGGCCAAGCGTGCATCGTCACGTTATCCACCATATAATGAGCAAGATTGCCTGGAGCATCAAAGCCACAGCCATTCTCTATGGCATGCATAATCATATCTATGTTTTCCTTCTTATAGATATAGAATGGTGGTACTGCCCATGTACTCTTTGGTTCCTGCGGCTTTTCCTCCATATTGAGAACCTTATTATTCTCATCAAGAACCACAACACCTGTACGCTGTAGTTTCTCTCTTGACGGCTGATTATGGCACATAATGCATGGTGTACCTTTTTCCTTGGCGAAATCAACGAAGCCCTTGAATGAGAAGAAAAGGAGATTGTCAGCAGCTACTACAAGCATATCATCATTAACGCCAGCCTTTTCGATAGCAAACTGAAGATCACGAACAGCACCAAGACGTGTCTCATTAGTGCTTGTACCATCATCTATGACGGTTATCTTCTTGGTATAATGCTGTTCCTTTGCCCAATCCTCGAAGATGGAAGCAAAACGATGATTTGTTACGATGATATGCTCGTCAATCTCTGGGATTGTATCAATATCATCAAGCATACGACCGAGAATGGTAGAATCACCAATCTTCAGAAGTGGCTTAGGAAAGTTCTTGGTAAGTTCGCCAAGACGAGTTGCATAACCTGCTGCAATAACTATATTCTTCATATCAGCCTTTATTCTGCAGTTCCGTAATATTTAGCATACCATTGAGCGAAGGCGCGAAGTCCTTCGCGGAGAGATGTTGAAGGCTTGAAACCAAAGTCGGTTTCAAGTGGTGTGGTATCTGCATATGTTACAGGTACATCTCCTGGCTGCATAGGAACAAGTTCCTTATGTGCCTCAAAGTCATAATCTGCTGGGAGCACCTTGGCAGCAATAAGTTCTTCCTGAAGGATTGTAACGAAATCAAGAAGATTCTCAGGAGAGTTGTTACCGATGTTATAAACCTTATATGGAGGGATTGGAAGTCCGTCCTCTCCATTCTGCTTCTCAGGAGCGTGTTGCATAATGCGAACGACACCCTCTACGATATCATCCACATAGGTGAAATCACGCTTGCAGTTACCGTAATTGAAAATCTGTATTGTCTTACCTTCACGAAGCTTGTTCGTAAATCCAAAGTAAGCCATATCCGGACGACCAGCAGGACCATAAACCGTAAAGAAACGAAGTCCTGTTGAAGGGATGTTATATAGCTTTGAATAAGCATGGGCCATAAGTTCGTTACTCTTCTTGGTAGCAGCATAAAGGGAAACAGGATTATCCACCTTATCATCCGTTGAGTATGGCACCTTCTTGTTTGAGCCATAAACAGATGAAGAAGAAGCATATACAAGATGCTCTACCTCATTATTGCGACAAGCCTCAAGTATGTTATAGAAGCCTATGAGATTAGCCTCTATATAAGAACCTGGATTAGTTATAGAATAGCGAACACCAGCCTGAGCAGCAAGGTTTACCACAACCGAGAACTTCTCTTCAGCAAAGAGAGTATCAACAGCATTCTTGTCTGCGAGATTTGCCTTTACAAATCTCCAGTCACGATTGAGAGCCTCTATCTCTGCCAATCGCTCATGCTTGATGTTCACGTCGTAATAGTCGGATACTGAATCAAATCCAACCACACGAATATTCTTCACGTCCTTAAACAGACGCTTTACGAGATTACTGCCAATAAAACCTGCAGCTCCAGTTACGAGGACTGTCTTGCCCTCAAGATTTACATTATAGTTTAACATTAAACGGAAATTTTCTCTTTTTCTTGTTCTTGGCTTCGCCTAACATTAATGCTCATTAATAACACATTAATATCGCATTAATTTTTGTTTGTTATTAATCTTCTATACATTCATCGGTCCCGTTATCGTGATAAAGAAGTTTATTATAATTCGCATCACAAACAGGTTCCATGTCTCTATTTACCAAGAAGCAATCATTACTTTGGGCATCATAAGCCCATCTTTCACCCACGAGTTTAGGCTCTCCAAAATTAATGAGTAAGCCAACAGGCTTCTTTGACAAACGCAAATAATTGCATAATTGAGCTCGATGCTTGGGGATAATCTGTGTAACAGACTTTAATTCTACAATAATATCGCCAACCACCATGTCCATCTTATATTGTTTGTCCAAAACGACACCCTTATAAAAGATTTGGATTGGTTGCTCACGACAATTATCTATCCCATTCATCATCAATTCACGATGAAGTGCTTCTTGATAAACTGGTTCAAGCAAACCATAATTCAATTTACTATGAACCTCCATTGCTGCCCCTATAATCTTATACACAATATCCTTATATCTACTTAATTCATCCATAAAATTAATGCGATATTAATGTGATATTGATGATAATTAATGTTACAGCGCAAGCAATATAAATTACACGTCTACACGAACCTCGCCCCATCATCCGGCTTCACCCAGAACACCTTAAAGGTATTCTCGTACTCTGGATATTGTGCGAGATATTCCTTTGTAAGGGTAGCCTCTATCTGCTCCTTGTATGCAGGATCAACAAGAGCGATTACAGCACCTTTGAAGCCGGCTCCTGAGAAACGACCACCATAAACTCCAGGGAGCGGACGCATGATGTTATAGATGGAGATAAGCTCTGGCGAACCACACTCGTAGTTATGGATTGACGACTCACAAGAATCGAAGGAAAGCTTTCCAAAGAGTTGGAGATTACCAGTCTCCCATGCAGTAACACCCTGACGCACACGACGATACTCAGAGTAGAAATGCTCAGCCCTACGAGCAAAGCGTGATGGCATCATATCACGAGTCTTATCAAAAGTATCCTTTGGAATATCGCGAAGGAAAGTCTTGTCAAAGGTCTTGAGAGGCTGCTCCATATACGCAAGCATGTTCCAAGCGGCCGTCTTACACTCAAACACACGAAGATTATAGTCGGAATTGACAAGCGAGCGTGTAAGTCCAGAGAAGAAAATGCCAATCTCAAACTCTGGCATATCAGGATTACGCTTGATTATCCTCCATTCATTACTGTCGCAATCAAGGAAGAGAAGTCCGTCCTTCTTTCCAAGGGCGATACAAGCCTGATCGAGCAAGCCATTATTAAGACCTATATACTCACGTTCAGCCTCAGAAGCTATCTGTACCACCTCAAACGGCTGTAAAGTTATGCCATTAGCCTTTGCAAATGCCATCACGTAGGCAATAAGTACGGCAGCTGAAGAGCTGAGTCCACCTACTGGCAACGAGCCTTTGAGCACACCATCTATACCCTTGGTAAGCTCAAAACGCTTCTTCAAGGCATACTTAGCACCACGGGCATAGTCTCCCCAATGCTTCTCGCGAACCTCCGTACGCTTTGCAAGGTCGAAATGCACCTCTCCTTCAAACGAGAGACTTGAGAGATTAACCTGTGCATCCTCACGCACATTAAACCAGAGATCAACACCCTTGTTTATGGCAAAACCTGTCACAAGTCCATGTTGATGATCAACATGAGCTCCTAAAGGACATACACGATATGGTGAAAATATATGATACTGATAGTTTTCCATTAGCAGGTGTAGTAGTTCAAAAAATAGGCATAGTACGATATGACGATATAGTATAACTATATGTCATACAGACAATTAACTTTTATGTATAAAACGAGAATATTTGCCCAAGAAAAAGGTTCTTTCCTGAGAATTAAAGACTTAGGAGTTCAAAAACGTTAACTTGGGAATTTTTATATTAGTTATCAGTTGACTCCAAAATCGACGACAAAAGTAACAATTTTTTCCGAATTATGCAAGAATGTTTGGTGAAATTTTGCAGAAATGTTAATAAAAAGACAATCCATATCAAATAATGCCTTATGACTTCCTTGTAACTCCCATGTGACTCCGTACCAAACTCGATGCAACTCCCATTCAGAATAGGACCTCCACCGACTTTGCACCGACTTTGGTACGGAGGAAGAGCGAAGGTAGAACGAAGGATTAGCGAAGGGAGAGCGAAGGCATATCCTATCCAAATACAAGAAAAGTCGGTAAAGACAAGGAAAAACAAAGCAAAATCGAGAAGAGTATCAGTATTTGCGAGAAAAAAACAAGGTGGTATAAGGAAAATTTTGTATCTTTGCACACAATATTGCAAAAAGGCAATAGACAATAGGCAAAAAGAGAACTTAAACAAAATACAACATACGTAAGCTAACTATGCAAAAAACAAAAAACATGGGCCTCGGAATGAGGAAGAAGTTCTTGTGTGCAATAGCTATGGGAATGGCTTGTATTCCTGCTATGGCTATCAATTACGAGAAGACAAACAAGGGCGTTACTGTCCATATCACCAAGGGATCAGCTACATCACCTAAGCTTGTAAGACTTCAGGTGATGGGCGATAAGATTATTCGTGTGTCAGCAACAGCCGAAAACAAATTTGCTGACCGCCAGAGTCTTATAATCGTTGACCAGCCTTCATATACAAACTATACAGTAAAGGAGGAAGGCGATAAGGTTATCGTTAGCACAGGAAAACTGAACGGCTATGTACTCTCTACAACAGGTGAGGTTTGGTTTACCGATTCAAAGGGAAAGGTAATAGCTCGCGACCAGAAAGGTGGTGGAAAGACTTTTTCCCCATACGAGGTTACTCAGATTCATGCCGACGGCAAGCCTGAGACCTACAAGGGCTGGACGATGCGTCAGGTTTTCGAGAACCTTGACGATAACGAGGCTATCTATGGTCTTGGTCAGCATCAGGCTGACGAGTGGAACTATAAAGGAAAGAATGAGGAATTGTTCCAATACAACACAAAGGTATCAATACCATTCATCGTAAGCAGCAACAACTATGGTATTTTGCTCGATAACTATTCCCTCTCACGTTTCGGTAATCCAAAGGACTACAGTCAGTTGCATAAGGTTTTCACCCTTCGTGACAAGGACGGAAAAGAAGGTGCTCTTACTGGCACTTACAAGGCTCCGGGACAGGAGACTTTGGTAAGGCGCGAGGACAGCATCTACTTCGAGAACCTGAAATCAGCAAAGAATCTCCCAAAATTTAGACTCGATAATGCGACTGTTGTCTATGAGGGAACCATAACCCCAAAGATGACTGGCGAATACCGTTTCAGCCACTACTATTCTGGCTATCAGAAGATTTACATCAACGGCAAGCCTGTTTATACCGAGGATGTTATGAACACAGGCAAGAAGGATCAGGAAATCTGGAGAACTGCCTGGAATCCTAATGCGAGAAAGTTTGCCGTTAATCTTCAGGCAGGAAAGACATACACCATCCGCTTGGAATGGAAGCCTGACGGTGGTGAGGCTTATTGCGGATTGAGAGCCCTTGAACCTGTGAATAAGGCTGAGCAACAGAAGATTAGTTTCTGGAGCGAGATGGGACAGCAACTTGACTATTATTTCATCTCTGGAGATAATGCCGACGAGATTATAGGCGGTTACAGAACTCTTACTGGAAAGGCTCAGATCATGCCTAACTGGTTGTTCGGTTTCTGGCAGAGTCGTGAGCGCTACAAGACTCAGGCAGAGATACTTGACGCTCTCGCAGGTTTCCGCAAGCGCCACCTTCCAATCGACAATATCGTGATGGACTGGAACTATTGGGTAGATGACCAATGGGGTGCTTTCGAGTTTGACGGCAAGCGTTTCCCTGATCCAAAGGGAATGATCGATACTATTCATGCCAACAAGGCAAAGATCATGATTTCCTGCTGGCCGAAATATTATTTCAAGCCAAACAATTTCAAGGAACTCAACGAGAAAGGCTACATCTATCAGCAGAGTATCAAGGATGGTCTTATTGACTGGCTCGGCTACAAATACGCTTTCTATGATGCCTACGACGAGGGTGCCCGTAAGATTTTCTGGCGTCAGCTCTACGAGAAACTCGGCACAATAGGAATGGATGCCTGGTGGATGGACGCAAGTGAGCCGAACGTAAGAGACTGTACCGATATGGAGTATCGAAAACTGCTTTGCGGTCCTACGAAATACGGCTCTTCCGACGAGTATTTCAACGCCTACTCTATCGTTAATGCCGAGGCTATCTATGATGGTCAGAGAGCATACGAGACGGCTATTGAGAAGGAGGGCGACACCCACTCTACACAATGGCTTCAGGACAATACCAAATGGGATCAGCGTGGTTTTGGCAACAAGTTCTCTCCTGAGAACAAGCGCGTGTTCCTCCTTACAAGAAACGGCTTTGCTTCTGAGCAGAGATACAGCACAGCTACCTGGAGTGGCGATATCGGTACTCGTTGGGAGGATATGAAGGCTCAGATTACAGCAGGCCTTAACTTCTCAATATCTGGCGTTCCTTACTGGAGTCAGGATATCGGCGGTTTCTCTGTTGAGAAGAGATACCAGGAGGCTCAGAACGAATTTGATAAGACTGGCGTGGAGAATGCCGACCTAAAGGATTGGCGCGAGCTTAACGTAAGATGGCATCAGATGGGTATGTTCGCCCCTATGTATCGCGTTCACGGACAGTTCCCGTTCCGCGAGCCTTGGAACATCGCACCAGAAGGAACTGAGACCTATAAGGCGATTACGGCTTGTATGGATATGAGATACCGCCTCATGCCTTACATCTACTCTCTTGCTGCCGACGTTCACTTCAAAGACTACACAATGATGCGCCCTATGGTGATGGATTTCGGCAAGGACAAGAACGTGCTAAACATAGCATATCAGTTCATGTTCGGTCCTTCTATCATGGTTAATCCTGTATATAAATATGGTGAGAGAAGCCGCAAGGTTTATTTCCCAAAGAACAATATCTGGTATGATTTCTTCACAGGAAAGGTGCTCAGCAACGGTGGCGAGACAAAAGTTCTCGATGCTCCTTACAGCCATATTCCTCTCTGCGTAAGAGCTGGCAGCATCATCCCTATCGGCGAGGCTAAGGAATATGTTGCCCAGAAGAAGGACGAGACCATCCGTCTGTTCGTTTATCAGGGCAAGAACGGCGAGTTCACCCTCTATGAGGACGAGGGCGAGAACTACGGCTACGAGGCTGGTCGTTTCTCTAACATCAAGTTCACCTATAATGAGGCAAACAAAACCCTCACTATTGGCGACAGAGTTGGCGAATTCCCAGGAATGCTCAAGGAAAGAACATTCATTATCGTTCCTGTTAGCAAGACCAAGGCACAGGGATATAACCCAGAGGCTGATGGCATCACGATAAAATATAACGGAGCAAAAATAGAACAGAAACTATAGACCCACCCCCTTACCTCTCCCATAAAGGGAGGGGAGTAGTTACAAATATACCAAACATGGGGAGTGAGCATAGCATCTTAAATATACAAATTTAAATATACAAACAACTTGAACGTTTAACATACCATCTACTCCCCTCCCTTTATGGGAGGGGCTGGGGGTGGGTCTTAAATTATGAAAAAACTATTAATCCTATCAGCATTGGCAATCACCCTGACAGGAGCACGCGCCCAAGCGCTTCTCCCCTATCAGGACGAGAGCCTATCGCTTGACGTGAGAGTGAAGGATGCACTTTCACGCATGACTCTCAAGGAGAAATGCCGTCTGTCATACGCACAGAGTAAGTTCACAAGTCCGGGCTGCGAGCGTCTTGGCATCCCAGAGCTATCAATGAGCGACGGCCCTCACGGCGTTCGTATGGAGATAAACTGGAACGACTGGGCACACGCAGGATGGACAAACGACTACTGCACAGCCTTCCCAGCCCTTACCTGCTTAGCTGCCACTTGGAATACCGATATGGCTGCGAAATACGGCAAGAACGTGGGTGAAGAGGCTCGTTACAGAGAGAAGGATGTTCTCCTCGGTCCTGGCGTGAATATCTATCGCACACCGCTCAACGGCCGTAACTTCGAGTATATGGGCGAAGACCCGTATCTCTCTGGCTCTATGGCTATTCCTTACATCAAGGCTTTGCAGAAAAACGGTGTGGCTGCTTGTATAAAGCACTATATCCTCAACGATCAGGAGGAGTTCAGAGGTCATGTGGATGTGAAGGTTTCCGACAGAGCTCTGCACGAGATATACCTCAAGCCTTTCGCTATGGCTATCAAGGAGGCTGATCCTTGGAGCATCATGGGCAGCTACAACCGATACAACGGTATGCACAACACCCACAACAAGTTCCTCATCAACGATATTCTGAAGAAGGAACTGGGATATAAGGGTGCTAATATCTCTGACTGGGGAGCTGCTCACGACACTAAGGAATCTGCGCTCTATGGTCTTGACATCGAAATGGGCTCTTATACCAACGGTCTTACTTCTGAGGCTAAGGGCTTCAGCTATGACGACTACTATCTCGGTAATGCCTACTACGAAATGGCTCAGAAGGGCGAGGTGAGCGAGGAGGTGGTCAACGACAAGGCCGCTCGTGTGCTGCGACTCATCTTCCAAACGGCTATGAACACCAAGAAGCCTTTCGGTAGCAAGAACTCTCCAGAACATCTTGCTGCTGCAAGGGAAATCGCACGCGAGGGTATCGTGCTTCTGAAGAATGACAATCTCATACAGAAGAACGACGACTCTAAGCTTCTGCCTATCAAGGAGAACGACTACAAGAACGTGCTCGTTGTTGGCGAGAATGCCACACGTCCGCTTTGTGCAGGTGGCGGTTCTTCTGAACTGAAGCCAAAGGATGAGGTTAGTCCGTTGAGAGGATTGAAAGAGCGCTTCAAGAACTGGAACATCACATACGCTCAGGGATATAAGTCAGGACTTAGTTTCTACGGCGGTATAACGGAGATTCCGCAGGCGGTTGAGGATTCTCTCTATAATGACGCTGTGGATAAGGCTAAGGATGCCGACCTCATCATATATATAGGTGGACTGAACAAGAACCACTTCGAGGATTGCGAGGGTGGCGACCGTCTGGGGTATAACCTCTCCTTCAATCAGGACCGTCTCATCTCTTCTCTCGCTTCTACAAAGAAGAAGATGATAACCGTTATCACAAGCGGTAATGCTGTGGCTATGCCTTGGCTGAAGGATATCACCACACTTGTGCAGTCGTGGTATCTCGGTAGCGAGGCAGGACACGCTCTTGCCGACGTATTGAGCGGCGATGTATGCCCAAGCGGTAAGACCGTATTCTCTTACGCTGAGAAACTTGAGGACTATCCGGCACATAAGTACGGACTTGTGGGCTATCCGGGTGTTGAGCCTCAGAATCTTCCTGCCAAGTATCAGTATGGCAAGGAAGTACAGCCAAAGTCTGCCGATCTGCTCAAGGAGATAAAGATAAAGGCTGATGCCGTAGGAGTTACCAACTCTAACAAGAACCCAAGAACTCACATGGGTAAGGGTAACGAGATACAGGTTTATGCAGAGGATGTGCTCGTAGGCTACAGATATTTCGAGACTATGAAGCAGAAGGTCGTGTTCCCATTCGGCTATGGTCTCAGCTACACCACCTTCGCCTATTCCGATGCAAAGATTGCGGATAACGGCAACAAGACTTGGACCGTTACAGTAAGCGTAAAGAACACGGGCAAGTGCGCCGGCAAGGAAATCGTGCAACTCTATGTAGGCGATGACAAGGCAAGTGTCATCCGTCCTGTCAAGGAGCTCAAGGGTTTTGAGAAAATCCTTCTCCAGCCGGGCGAGCAGAAGACCGTCAGCTTCACCATCACCGAAGATGCCCTCAAGTTCTTCGACGAGGACAAGCACGAATGGGTTGCTGAACCGGGCACTTTCAAGGCTTATATCGGTAGCAGTAGCCGAGACGTCAAGGCAAAATTGCCGTTCAAGCTATAAAACTCTATGGAAATCAAGAGGGGGGTCGATAATAACGAGCCCCCTCTATTTGTTTGTATATTATTCCCGAAAGAACCGAGGAGTCCCTGTTTTAGGGAGTCTTCTTTTTTCACAGATTTACTAGAAATCAAAAACGAATGAAGATTCAATACAAGTTGACAAAACCTATAGTGTTACCCGCAAAGGCGAGGATATATTCTTTTTGGTTCGCACTATTTCTTGGGGTGGTGTCTTTAGTTATTTCTTACACTTATAGACCATACATCTATTCTCATCATATTTATGATTTACATCTGGCAGATTCCTTTTCGGATTTATTCGCTGTGCCTGCATCGTTGTTTTTGGGAATTGCATTAGATAAAGATTTTGGGAAATATACCATAGGCTTTTATGTCATACTTGTATGTATAGGCCTTATTTTATATGAATTCCTAATTAGTGCAACAACAGATGTCTATGATATGATTGCGGTCATTGTTTCGGGAGTCTTTACATGGCTTATCTTGCGACTTGCAATGAAAAAATATAAGCATAAATTGGAAAATCTTTAGCCTGCCTTAAATTTGAATAGTAGATATGCTGGTTAGTACAATAATCCCTGCTTACAATACAGAAAGTATATAGGCAGATGCTTGAATAGTGTCTCGTTGTTTCTTTATACTCCAACCGAATATCTGATGCACTGTTTTAGTGCGTCAGATATTAAAACCAGTTCCCTGAATCAGGGATCAGGTTTTGCAATACACCAAAAATGACCTACGTTCCCAAATTGGGAATGCAGCCAACACACAATACCCCTCTCCCTATTTTTCCTAACAGTTATATGTTAGGTTCGTTCCAACAGATAAAAATAATATGTAAATTGACAAAGGGAGCCCTGTTTCGGGGCATCCTTTTGGCATTTTTAAATCACGATAATACTTACGGTGTGGGTTGAAACCACAGCGTTATTCATAGAAAACCATACAAATGACCTATATTTACCCAAAAAATTTCCTCATATTCACTATCCAAAACGTGAAGTGATATCATAACATCGGAAAGCATGTAGTGTCTGGGGGTGTCTGTGAAAAGTAACTGATATTATGATACTTTCTATTTTCGTTTAATACTCATAGAACGATATAGTACTGCATATCAGCAAGTTACACACGCAAGACAATTATCGTTTGAAATTATCATTAATCTCTGACATTAGCTACGAGAACAGAAACTATCATAATATCTGATAGTTTTAACAGGGACTATATGTGTGAGTTTCTCTTCAAAAAATACTTCAAAATATAATATATAATATTAATATTATATATTATATTTTGGGGTAAAATTCACCGACATAGGGGGGTGTGTGATAAAACTATCTGATATTATGATAGTTTCTCTATGCACAAAATTGTTTCCGAAAATATTTACCTGTATATCAATCTGTTACAAGCATAACACACAGATTTTTCCAAAGCATCATATTATTTTTCATGATTCTTTTCAGTAACAGGAATATTTGTTGTAACTTTGCACTCGTCAAACCGAAGGACGTGCGCCAGCCTTTGGGTGTTGGGTGATAGGTGTTAGGTAGTAGGTCCGATGTAATACCGTTGTAAATCCGTTGTAAGTCCGTTCCCTGCATCGGAGGCATAAGGGCTCAGGCTTTGATCACACGAAGACCGAGATAGGTCAAGGCGCCGTTGATCATCAGCAGTTCATAGCCAAAGTGGTAGGAGAAGTAGGTAGTGCAGAGATAGTCAAGGGCATAGCAGATGAGGGGTGAGGCTATGCAGATGACAGGGGTTAGGCGATGGGTGTTAGGTGATGGGTGTTGGGTGTTGGATGAAGTTTTCGGGGAAGTGGTCAGCGCATAGGCAAACAATCCGAGGAGCGGACCGTAGGTGTAAGAGCACATGATGTAGATGGCATCAATGAGACTCGTGGAATTGAATGCTCGGAAGGCAAGGATACAAAGCGCAAAGACAACAGCCATAGCGATGTGCACACGATGACGAAGGCGTTCATCATCAGCACGCTCACGAATATCCACGCAATAGGTGGTGGTGAGGGCGGTAAGCGCAGAATCGGCACTTGAGAACGAGGCAGCCATGATTCCGATGGTGAAGAGCACGACAACAGGCATTCCCAGCACTCCTGTTGCGGCAAACATAGGGAGCAGGTCATCACCGGAAGAGGGCAAAGCCATCCCCATCTTCGAGGTCAAGAGAACGAGAAGGACACCGAGGCACAGGAACAGGAGATTGGCAGGAACGAAAGCCACACCATAGCTGCACATATCCTTCTGCGCATCACGAAGCGAGCGACAGGTAAGGTTCTTCTGCATCATGTCCTGATCAAGTCCGGTCATCACGATAACGATGAAAACACCTGACAATATGCTGACGAAATCGAAAGATACGGTATGCAATCCCATCGGAGAATCCCAAACAGCCTTAGCAGCATCAGAAAAGCTCATTCCGAGAGAATTGACCACGTTGTAGATGATGAGCAGAAGGGCGGTGAACATACAGATTGTCTGGAGCGTATCGGTCCACACCAGCGTCTTAATGCCGCCACTCTTGGTATAGAGCCAGATAAGGGCAACCATAGCAAGGACAATGACGGAGAACAGCAAGGTGCTATTCACGGAAGGGCACATAGGACCTATGACATAGTCATTCAGAAGCATGCAGACAACATAAAAACGAGCCGCTGCGCCTGTCATTTTTGAAAGAAGAAAGAACGAAGCGCCAGTCTTGTAGCCACTCTGCCCCACCCTGTCACGAAGAAACGTATAGATTGTTGTGAGATTGAGTTTGTAATAGATTGGAAGAAGGATGAAGGCAACCGCTATATAGCCAAAGATGAAACCTATGCACGTTTGTAGATAGCTCATTCCCGACTTCATCACCATGCCCGGAACTGACACGAAGGTAATGCCAGAGATACTCGCCCCCACCATGCCGAATGCCACCATATACCAAGGCGACTTGCGATTACCACGAAAGAAAGCCTCGTTGCTTGATTTCCTTCCAGTAACAAAGCGACTGTAGAGAGTCAGTACAACGAAATATAGGAGAATGGTAAGAAGGATAGTCATAATATAAAAGTCCCTAACCCCGATCCTTCCCCCGCTCGGGGGAAGGGAGTAGTTACACTTTATCGTTATAGAATTTTCTTTTGATTATTTATTACTAACTTGCTCCCTTCCCCCGAGCGGGGAAAGGGCTGGGGTTAGGGGCTATGGCGTTTTCATTTTTCGTAGAATCTTAACGGCAGCGCCTACGGAGTCAACCATCTTGACCACAAGGCGGTTCTTTCCACCCACCACCTTCAAATCACATACACGTGGGTGATAGCCTACATAATTCAGTATCTTGCCAAAGACCTCCGACTTGTAGAACACGCTATCCTGACGAGACACGAACTGCATCTGCATGAGGTGCTGCTTGAGGATAATCTTCTCACAACCAAGAGAGCGACCAAGTCGGCGAAGCATAACCACCTGAAGCAATTCCTCGCCCTCAGCAGGTACAGGACCGAACCTGTCCTCCAACCTCTGACGATATGCGTTGAGGTCGTCATCCGTCTCAATTTTGTCAAGTTCACGATAGAGAAGCATGCGCTCTGAACTACCCGGAACGTATGTGTCTGGGAAGTACATCTCAAGATCAGATTCGATATTACAATCATCAACGAAATCCTCACCCGACAACTTCTCACCCTCTGCCATCTGGTCGGCATAGAGATCCTGGAACTCGTCGTTCTTCAGTTCGTTGACTGCCTGAGATAGAATTTTCTGATAGGTCTCATAGCCAAGATCCTCCATGAATCCCGACTGCTCTGCACCGAGAAGATTACCGGCACCGCGGATATCGAGATCCTGCATGGCGAGGTTGAATCCGGAACCGAGGTCGGAGAAGGTCTCAAGAGCCTCAAGTCTTCTGCGAGACTCTGTTGGAAGATACGAAAGAGGCGGTGCCATGAGATAGCAGAATGCCTTACGGTTGCTTCTGCCCACACGACCACGCATCTGGTGAAGGTCAGAGAGTCCGAAGCGATGCGCATCATTGATGATGATAGTATTGGCATTAGGCACGTCAATACCATTCTCCACTATTGTTGTTGATAGCAGAACGTCATAGTCGTGGTTCATGAATCCCATCACAATCTTCTCAAGACTCTCAGGAGTCATACGACCGTGACCTATAGCCACACGACAGTCAGGTATATGCTTCTCTATTATACGACCAAGCTCCTCAAGATTTGAGATACGATCATTCACGAAATACACCTGACCGTTTCTTGACATCTCGAAATTGATAGCATCAATGATTGTCTCGACAGAGAATGTTGTTACCTCTGTCTGAATAGGATAGCGGTTTGGCGGTGGCGTACGCATGATACTCATATCACGGGCACCCATAAGAGAGAACTGAAGAGTGCGAGGGATAGGCGTAGCCGACATCGTTAGAGTATCAATATTCGTCTTCAACTGACGAAGTTTCTCCTTTGTAGAGACACCGAATTTCTGTTCCTCGTCAATAATCAGCAGACCAATGTCATGCCATTTCACAGCCTTTCCAAGCAGTTTATGAGTACCCACGAGGATATCAATCTTACCATCGGCAAGATCTGCGAGAATCTGCTTTGTATGCTTTGCCGAACGAGCACGGGTGAGATAATCCACACGCACAGGAAGGTTTGCCATACGGTCGCGGAAGGTCTGGTAATGCTGGAAAGCCAAAACCGTGGTAGGCACGAGTACAGCCACCTGCTTTGAATCGCAAGCCGCCTTGAAAGCAGCACGAACAGCAACCTCCGTCTTTCCGAAGCCCACATCACCACACACAAGGCGGTCCATAGGGCGTTTGCTCTCCATATCGGCCTTTACCTCAGCCGTAGCCTTCATCTGATCAGGGGTATCTTCATACAAGAAAGAGCCTTCAAGCTCATGCTGAAGATATGAGTCAGGAGAGAATGCAAAGCCAATCTCATGACGACGCTTTGCATAGAGCTTGATAAGGTCGCGGGCGATATCCTTGATACGCTTCTTCGCCTTCTCCTTGAGACGATCCCAAGCGCCTGTGCCAAGGGTTGAGAGACGAGGCGCTTCACCTGTATCCGAGCGCTTGTACTTCGAAATCTTATAGAGCGAGTGGATAGACACATCCACCTTGTCGTTGCCCTGATAGACAATACGGATAACCTCCTTGAAGGAATCACCTACAGGCACACGGACGAGTCCGGCAAACTTACCGATTCCGTAGTCAACATGAACAACAAAGTCACCCGGTTCCATTTCCTGAAGCTCCTTCATCGTAAGTGCCATCTTACCGGCACGAGCCGACTGAGTTCGGAGGTTGTACTTATGGAAACGCTCAAAAATCTGGTGATCGGTGAAGAGGCAGAGGCTGAGGTCGTTATCCACGAATCCCTCGTGAAGAGTCTTTGAAATCTCGCCAATAGCCTCGGCATCAACCCTTACTCGCTTTGACTCGGCAACAGGAGCGGTGAGAATGCTTCTGATACGTTCTACCTGCTTGTGAGAGTCAGAAAGGATATAAATCTTGAAGTTCTGAAGGATATAGTCCTCAAAGGTCTGCGAAAGGAGGTCGAAGTTCTTATGGATAAGAGGTTGGGCAGACATGAAGAAATGGAAGGAAGCATCGAAAACATCCTTGTCATCCTTCTGTGCAGAGGTCTCCTTTATGTTGATTTGCTTGAACTTGGCAATACTCTGGTTGAAGCGTGAAGCCGGACACAGATTCGTCTGTGCGTTCATCTCACGACGTATCTCCTCCTGTTCCTGTTCGGTAGCACCTGCCATTCTGTCGTTCATTGCCTGTGAAGAGAAACCTTCATCGAATGTCTTGCCAACGACATCAACGACAAAGTTCATATCGTGGCTAACAAGCATACTACCCTCTGGCAGGAACTCGGTCAGAGGCACTTTCTTCTCAGAGAAAGCAGCAAGTTCAGGCACGATGTCAATCTCATTGCGTCTGTCGGCAGAAAGCTGATCCTCAATCTGGAATGTGCGGATTGTCTCAATCTCATCACCAAAGAAATCAAGACGGAAAGGCAAGTCGTTTGAGAATGAATATACGTCAAGGATGCTTCCACGAACGGCAAACTGCCCTGGCTCATATACGTAATCCTGCATACGGAAACCGAGGTCGCGCAACTGATGCTGAACGTCCGTAATATCTATTCTCTGCCCTACGGAAAGATGTATCGTACGGTCATCAAGGATTGTCTTATCCACAGCCATCTCTGCAAGGGCAGAAGGATAGGTGACGATGAAGAGAGAAGAGCCTGACAACTCTTCTGCCTCGTCAGAAATGCCTGTAGCATCATCCGAAGGGTTATCTACAGCATCCTTTCCGAAAGAAGACAAAGCCGAGAGTACCTCTGTACGGAGAATCTCATTTGCTGCATCTCTCTGACCGTATTTTACGGCACGTCTATAGCTTGAAGGGAAGAAAAGAGCTGGTGCATTCAACTGCATCAGATCATGATAGAAATAGCCTGCTTCGTCGGCATCTCTAAGAATAAAAACTACAGGATTTTTTAAACGATTTGCAATGGAAGCAAACA
>JAEEGJ010014707.1_pt1 | contig 18481 bp, 14 predicted proteins | sample 8958761 | NCBI WGS metagenome assembly JAEEGJ01 (sample SAMN16246546, study PRJNA631951) | gut metagenome | biome: gut microbiome; feature: rumen; material: RS-attached | host: Bos | place: Iran: Karaj | collected 2018-10
GGCCGTACCGTTGGTGCTGGTGTTGTTACCAAGATCAGCGAATAATTATGTGGGTTTGGTCGCCCTTCAGGAAGTGAGGGGCGGCGAAAACTGAATTGCATCTGTTTTCTGAGAGTAGGGGAATAGCTCAACTGGCAGAGCGACGGTCTCCAAAACCGTAGGTCGGGGGTTCGATCCCCTCTTCCCCTGCCACTCTCTCCTTGGTTTCAACTGAAAGTAGAGTTTATGGCAACCCAACCTGTTCGGGCTCAAGCTAGCTCTGGCAGTAAGGTATTGGTACTCCTTGCTGTCATTAAAGTCTTTGCGGGTATTGTTGGCTATTATTTCCTGTCTGGTAAACCGACGCTTATGCGCTTAGGTGCATTGGCTGTCGGCGTTGTTGTTGGCGCAGTACTGTTCTTCTTTTCTCCTTCTGGCAGTGAGTTCATGGCATTTGCCCGTGATTCTGTTCGTGAAGTTAGAAAAGTTGTTTGGCCGGAACGCAAAGAGTCCCTCCGTATGACAGCTATCGTGTTTGGGTTTGTTCTGCTGATGGCAGTTTTCCTCTGGGGCACAGATAAGATTTTCGATTTCGTGCTCTACGACCTCATTCTTGGCTGGAAAAATTAAATGAGCGATAAGATCTTGGACCAGGCCGCTGAAGGCGGCTCTGGTGCTTCCTCATCTGGTAAAAAGCGTTGGTATGTTGTTCATGTCTACTCTGGCATGGAAAAAAGCGTTAGCCGTGCATTACGTGATCGTATTGACCGGATGGGTATGGGAGATCAGTTTGGTCAGATTCTGGTGCCAACTGAAGAGGTAGTTGAAGTCAAAGGTGGTCGCAAGACAATTGCAGAACGCCGCTTCTTCCCGGGCTACGTTTTGGTCGAAATGGAAATGACGGACAAGACTTGGCATTTGGTCAAAGATACAAACAAGGTAACAGGCTTTGTAGGTGGAAAGTCCAATAAACCGACGCCAATTCCTTCCTATGAAATGGAAAAACTGCTTCGCCAGATGCAGGATGGTGCGGATAATCCTCGTCCTAAGGTTTCTTATGAAGTCAATGAAATGGTTCGTATTAAGGAAGGGCCATTTACTGACTTTAATGGCACAGTTGAAGAAGTTAATTACGAAAAATCACGCCTCCGTGTTCTCGTTACGATTTTTGGGCGTTCAACGCCTGTAGAGCTTGAGTTCGGCCAAGTTGAAAAAGTTTAAAAGCGTAGGTCTGGTTCGCTATACAACCAGGCAAGAGGAGCTGACGGGTGGTCCGTCGGCGTTATGACTCATCAAAGGAAAATAAAATGGCAAAAAAAATCGCCGGCTATATCAAGCTGCAAGTGCCAGCTGGTAAAGCCAATCCATCCCCTCCAATCGGTCCTGCACTTGGGCAGCGTGGCTTGAATATTATGGAATTCTGTAAGGCATTCAATGCGCGTACCCAGAAGATGGAAGCAGGTATGCCGATTCCTGTCATCATTACTGCTTATGCAGACAAGTCCTTCACATTTGAAATGAAGACCCCTCCTGCAACCTATCTGATTAAGAAGATGGCGGGTGTACAGAAGGGTGCGCAGAATGTTGGTAAGGAAGTTGTTGGTAAGCTGACGCGTGCACAGGCTGAAGAAATTGCAACGATTAAGAAACCTGACCTGACTGCAGCCGATATGGACGCAGCGGTTCGTACCATTGCTGGTTCCGCCAAGTCTATGGGTATTACAGTGGAGGGTGAATAATGGCTAAGCTATCCAAACGTGTACAGGCTTTCCGTGCAAAAGCTGACCGTAGCAAGATTTATCCATTGAATGAAGCGTTGGCATTGTTGAAAGAATGCGCAACCGCAAAATTTAATGAATCTGTCGATGTTGCAGTTCAGTTGGGCGTTGACCCGCGTAAATCTGACCAGGTTGTTCGTGGTTCTGTTGTTTTGCCTGCAGGTAGCGGTAAGACTGTTCGCGTCGCTGTTTTTGCATCTGGCGAAAAGGCTGATGCAGCTAAAGAAGCAGGTGCTGACATTGTTGGTCTGGAAGATCTGGCTGCGCAGATTAAGGGTGGTGATCTGAATTTTGACGTTGTTATCGCATCGCCTGACACAATGCGTGTTGTTGGTCAGTTGGGGCAGATTTTGGGCCCACGTGGCTTGATGCCAAATCCAAAGGTTGGTACGGTTACCCCTGATGTCGTAACTGCTGTTAAGAATGCTAAGGCTGGTCAGGTTCAGTACAGGACTGACCGTGCAGGTATCATCCATGCAACGATTGGTCGCCGTGACTTCTCTGATGAAGCGTTAAAGACCAACTTAGTTGCGATTATGGATGCGCTCAACAGAGCGAAACCAGCAAGTGCTAAGGGTACTTATATCCGTCGCGTTTCTCTGTCCACAACGATGGGCATTGGTGTACGGGTTGACCAGTCTACCATTACTGCTTGATAATAAAAAATTCCTCTTTTGAGGGTAAAGACTTTGGGCTGCACGGTTTTATGCCGTGCAGACAGTCAAAGACCGCTGGGCACGGTTGCCGTGTTAAATGAAGAACCCAGCGTAGATGGTGAGCCCAAAAGGTTTTACATTTAAAGGCGTTGGCCCTGTTGGATGTAAACTCCTGATGTTGGTCACCGTGTTGAACCGATACCGGATTCAGGGATGATGAGGGTATCTTTTTTGGAGGTTGACCGTGAGTCTCAATCTGAACGACAAGAAAGCTGTTGTTGCAGAAGTCAGTGCGCAGATCGCTGATGCACAGACTGTTGTACTGGCTGAATATCGTGGTATCCAGGTTGGTGACATGACGCGTCTGCGTGCATCCGCACGCGAAAACGGCGTATATATGCGTGTCTTGAAAAACACGCTGGCACGTCGTGCTGTTGAAGGGACTGTATTTGCGGAACTCGCTTCAGAAATGAAAGGTCCGCTGATCTACTCTATCTCCAAGGATGCTGTTGCTGCTGCAAAAGTCGTACAGGAATTTGCAAAAAGCAACGACAAACTGATTATTAAGAGTGGTTGTTATGCGGGCAAGATGCTCGACCAAGGTGGCGTTGTCGCTTTGGCAAGCATTCCAAGCCGCGAAGTCCTTATTTCTCAGCTCTTGGGCGTTATGTTGGCACCTGTTTCGGGCTTTGCTCGTGCACTGGCTGCTCTGGCAGAAAAGAATGGCGGAGCAGAAGCTGCCTGACCAGGGCAGTTTTGCAAATTTGAATCCCATATTTGAAAACAAACGGATATATTTAGGAGTTTTACATGGCAATTAGCAAAGAAGACATCTTGGAAGCCGTAGGTGCGATGTCTGTTATGGAACTGAATGACCTGGTCAAGGCGTTCGAAGAAAAATTTGGTGTTTCTGCAGCTGCTATGGCTGTTGCTGCTGGTCCTGCTGGTGCTGAAGGCGGTGCTGCTGCTGAAGAAAAGACCGAGTTCACAGTTGTTTTGGCTGAAATCGGTGACAAGAAGATCAATGTCATCAAGGCTGTTCGTGAAATCACTGGTCTGGGTCTTGCTCAGGCTAAAGGTCTGGTTGAATCCGCACCTAAGCCAATCAAGGAAGACGTCAGCAAGGAAGAAGCTGAAGAACTTAAGAAGAAACTTGAAGCTGCCGGCGCTAAGGTCGAACTCAAGTAATTCTGACTTCGGTCAAAAAGTAGTATCAGGGTCACAACTGGTTTGCCCGAGAGGGCAAACTGGTTTTGACTCATTTTTCGCTGATAAGGTTGTATCAGTTTTAGTTGGAAATTGACTTTTGTGCTGTGTGACTCCAGTCATACAGCACAAAACTGAATTTTCCATCCTTCAGCCACTCATGGAGTGTCCATGCATTACTCATTTACTGAGAAGAAGCGCATCCGCAAATCTTTTGCAAAGCGCGAAAATGTTCACCAGGTACCTAACCTGCTTGCGACACAGCTGGAATCTTATGAAAAATTCCTTCAAGCTGATGTCCCTCCATCTAAACGCAAGAACGAAGGCTTGCAGTCTGCGTTTACGTCGATTTTCCCGATTGTATCGCACAATGGCTTTGCTCGCCTTGAGTTCGTTTCGTATGAACTGAAAGACCCGCAGTTCAACATGAAAGAATGCCAGCAGCGCGGAGTCACGCTGGCTTCTGCATTGCGGGCTAAGATTCGTTTGGTAATCCTAGATAAGGAATCTCCAAACAAACCGGTCGTCAAGGAATTGAAAGAGGAATCCGTCTTTATGGGCGATTTGCCTTTGATGACTCCAAATGGCTCTTTTGTGATTAATGGAACGGAACGAGTCATTGTTTCCCAGTTGCACCGTTCTCCAGGTGTTTTCTTCGAGCATGACAAGGGGAAGACCCATTCCTCTGGCAAGTTGCTTTTCTCAGCCAGAATTATTCCTTACCGTGGTTCTTGGCTAGATTTTGAGTTCGATCCAAAGGACATTCTTTTCTTCCGTATCGACCGCCGCCGCAAGATGCCCGTTACGGTGCTTCTGAAGGCTATCGGTATGTCGAACGAGCAAATTTTGGAAACGTTCTTTGAATTTGATACGTTCAGATTGCGTGATCATGGTGCAGAAATGGATTTTGTGCCAGAACGCTTGAGCGGTGAGGTTGCTCGTTTCGATATTGTAAGCAGGGACAGTAAGGTTCTTGTCGAAAAAGACAAACGTATCAATAAAAAGAATATCCGTGATATCCAGAAGGCAGAACTGGAACGTATTTCCGTGCCTGAAGAATATCTTTATGGGCGCGCGCTTGCTAAAGATATCATTGATGGCGATACAGGTGAGGTGATTGCTAAAGCAAATGATGAAATCACCGATTCCGTCATGGAAAAACTGCGTAATGCTGGTATCGAAACATTCCAAACGTTATATACCAATGAACTGAACCGAGGACCATACATTTCCCAGACCTTGCGCATCGATGATACTGTTGACCAGATGGCTGCCCGCATTGCCATCTATCGTATGATGCGCCCAGGCGAACCACCGACAGAAGAATCAGTAGAAGCTTTGTTCAATGGACTGTTCTATAGCGAAGAACGTTATGATCTGTCTGCAGTTGGCAGGATGAAATTTAACAGCCGTGTTGGTCGTGAAAGCTTAGATGGGCCGATGACGCTGTCTAATGATGACATTCTTTCTGTTATCCATATCTTGGTTGATTTGAGGAATGGTAAAGGTGAAGTCGACGATATTGACCATTTAGGTAACCGCCGTGTTCGTTGCGTTGGTGAGCTTGCTGAAAACCAGTTCCGTGCCGGTTTGGTACGTGTTGAGCGTGCTGTAAAAGAACGTTTGGGACAGGCTGAGGCAGACAATTTGATGCCGAGTGGTCTAATTAATTCCAAACCTATTTCTGCAGCAATCCGTGAATTCTTTGGCTCTTCTCAGCTGTCACAGTTTATGGATCAGACGAACCCATTGTCTGAAATTACACATAAGCGCCGTATTTCCGCTTTAGGTCCTGGTGGTCTGACGCGTGAACGTGCAGGCTTTGAAGTTCGAGACGTGCATCCGACTCACTATGGTCGCGTTTGCCCGATTGAAACACCTGAAGGGCCAAATATCGGTTTGATCAACTCCTTGGCATTGTATGCACGTCTTAATGAATACGGTTTCTTGGAAACACCGTATCGCCGCGTTGTTGATCGCAAGGTGACAAACCAGATTGATTACCTCTCTGCTATCGAAGAAGGTAAGTACATCATTGCCCAGGCAAACAGTTTGATTGATGCAAATGGCATGCTGGCAGATGAACTGGTTGCTGCACGTGAAGCGGGTGAAACTGCTTTTGTTTCGCCGGAACGTGTCCAGTATATGGACGTTGCGCCTGGCCAGATTGTTTCTGTTGCAGCTTCGTTGATCCCGTTCTTGGAACACGATGACGCAAACCGTGCTTTGATGGGAGCTAACATGCAACGTCAGGCTGTTCCTTGCTTGCGCCCACAGAAAGCCTTGGTTGGTACGGGTATTGAAAGGACGGTAGCAGGTGACTCTGGTACGATTGTTAAGGCGGAACGCGGTGGTGTGGTTGATTTCATCGACGCCGGCCGTATCGTTGTTCGTGTGAATGATGATGAAACGCGTGCTGGTGAAGTAGGTGTTGATATCTACAACTTGATTAAATATACGCGTTCTAACCAGAATACCAATATCAACCAACGTCCAATCGTTAAAGTCGGTGACCGTATTGAAAAGGGTGATGTGATTGCTGACGGTGCATCGACCGACTTAGGTGAATTGGCTTTGGGTCAGAATCTGTTGGTTGCGTTTACGCCTTGGAATGGCTTGAACTACGAAGACTCCATCCTGATTTCCGAAAAGGTTGTTGAGGATGACCGTTATACCTCTATTCACATTGAGGAATTGTCGGTTGTTGCACGTGATACCAAGCTTGGTTCAGAAAAGATAACCCGTGACATTTCCAATCTTGCTGAAAACCAGCTTGCCCGCTTGGATGAATCCGGGATTGTTTATATCGGTGCTGAAGTTGAAGCAGGTGACGTATTGGTTGGCAAGGTGACACCGCGTGGTGAAACGCAGTTAACGCCAGAAGAAAAACTGTTGCGCGCCATCTTTGGTGAGAAAGCATCCGATGTTAAGGATACATCCTTGCGTGTGCCATCTGGTATGGTTGGTACGGTTATCGATGTCCAGGTGTTTACGCGTGAAGGTCTTGAACGCGATCAACGTGCCCAGCAAATTATTGATGATGAGTTGCATCGTTACCGTATTGACCTTAACGACCAGTTGCGTATTGTTGAAGGTGACGCCTTCCAGCGTTTGAAACGTCAGTTGGTTGGCCAGAAAGTCAATGGTGGGCCAAAAGGTATTGCTCGGGGCGATGTGATTACTGAAGAATACCTCGATAATCTTGAAAAATACTTCTGGTTCGATATTCGTCCTGAAGCTGAAGATGTTGCTGACTCTCTTGAAGCAATCAAGGAATCTATCGAGGAAAAACGTCATCAGTTTGATCAGAACTTCGAAGAAAAACGCAAGAAATTGACACAAGGCGATGAACTGCAGCCTGGTGTCCAGAAGATGGTCAAGGTTTATCTGGCTGTGAAGCGCCGTTTGCAACCTGGTGACAAGATGGCAGGTCGTCATGGTAACAAGGGTGTCGTCTCTAAGATTGTTCCGATTGAAGATATGCCTTATATGGCTGACGGTACACCGGCAGATATCGTGCTGAATCCACTGGGCGTGCCTTCTCGTATGAACATTGGTCAGATTCTTGAAACCCATTTGGGGTGGGCATCACACGGTCTTGGACTGCGCATTGGGGAAATGTTGCAGGCTAAGCGTGCGGTCGAAGATATCCGTGGTTTCTTGAAACAGATATACGGTAGTGGGGAACGACCAGAAAATATTGACAGTCTGACTGATAGCGAAATCCTTGCTTTGGCAGAGAATTTGAAGGATGGTGTCCCTTTTGCAACGCCAGTCTTCGACGGCGCAGAAGAATCTGATATCCGCCGGATGTTAGATTTGGCTTATCCAGATGATATTGCCGAAAAACTGGGACTTACGGAAATGAAGAACCAGGTAAGGCTCTATGATGGTCGTACAGGTGAACCGTTTGAACGTCCTGTTACCGTGGGTTATAAGCACATGCTGAAGCTCCATCACTTGGTTGATGACAAGATGCATGCCCGTTCAACAGGCCCATATTCCTTGGTTACCCAGCAGCCGTTGGGTGGTAAGGCGCAGTTTGGTGGTCAGCGCTTTGGTGAAATGGAAGTCTGGGCATTGGAAGCTTATGGTGCATCCTATGTTCTGCAGGAAATGTTGACTGTTAAGTCGGATGACGTAACTGGCCGTACCAAGGTTTATGAAAACTTGGTTAAAGGTGAACATGTTATTGATGCAGGAATGCCTGAATCGTTCAATGTTCTGGTCAAGGAAATCCGTTCGCTGGGTATCGATATCGACCTAGAAACAATCTAATGGGGCTAGCCGGGTACAGCGCATGGCCACTGTACCCGGAGACAGGTTTAATGGCCGTCATTCACACCATTGGGAGTGAAATATGAGAGCACTGCTCGACCTTTTCAAACAAGTTCAGCAAGATGAACATTTTGATGCCATCAAGATCAGCTTGGCATCACCTGACAAAATCAGGTCATGGTCATACGGTGAGGTGAAGAAACCGGAAACTATCAACTACCGTACGTTCAAGCCAGAACGAGATGGGCTGTTCTGCGCAAAGATCTTTGGACCAATCAAGGATTACGAATGCCTTTGTGGTAAGTACAAGCGCCTGAAACACCGTGGCGTTATATGTGAAAAGTGTGGTGTTGAAGTTACCTTGGCGAAAGTTCGCCGTGAACGGATGGGGCATATTGAGCTGGCTTCCCCGGCCGCACATATTTGGTTCCTGAAGTCTTTGCCATCCCGTTTGGGTATGGTTTTGGATATGACGTTACGTGATATCGAACGCGTTCTCTATTTTGAGGCTTATGTTGTTACCGATGCAGGAATGACCCCGTTGAAACCGGGTCAGATTATGTCTGAGGATGACTACTATGCGAAACGTGAAGAGTTCGGCGAAGACTTTTCTGCATCCATGGGTGCAGAAGGTATTCGTGAGCTGTTGCGTTCGATTGATATTGACCGCGAAATTGAAGTTTTGCGCGAAGAACTGAAGAATTCCAAATCTGAAGCCAAGATTAAGAAGTTTGCAAAACGACTGAAGGTACTCGAAGCATTCCAGCGTTCTGGCATCAAGCCAGAATGGATGATTATGGAAGTGTTGCCGGTTCTTCCTCCGGATTTGCGCCCGCTGGTTCCATTGGATGGTGGCCGTTTTGCAACCTCTGACCTGAATGACCTGTACCGCCGGGTCATCAACCGTAACAACCGACTGAAGCGTTTGTTGGAATTGCGTGCTCCTGACATCATTACACGTAACGAAAAACGTATGTTGCAGGAAGCTGTTGATTCCTTGCTCGACAATGGTCGCCGTGGCAAGGCGATGACGGGTGCTAATAAACGTCCATTGAAATCCTTGGCTGAAATGATCAAGGGCAAAGGTGGTCGCTTCCGTCAGAACTTATTGGGTAAACGTGTCGACTATTCTGGGCGTTCTGTTATTACCGTTGGGCCTCAGTTGAAATTGCATCAGTGTGGCCTGCCAAAATTGATGGCGCTGGAACTGTTCAAGCCTTTCATTTTCCACAAGTTGGAAATGAGTGGTGAAGCAAACACCATCAAGGCAGCAAAGCGCATCGTTGAAATGCAAGGGCCTGAAGTCTGGGATATCTTGTCTGAAGTTATCCGTGAACATCCTGTGATGTTGAACCGTGCACCAACATTGCACCGTTTGGGTATCCAGGCTTTTGAACCTGTTCTGATTGAAGGTAAGGCTATTCAGTTGCACCCATTAGTTTGTGCTGCATTTAACGCTGACTTTGACGGTGACCAGATGGCTGTGCATGTTCCGTTGTCTGTCGAAGCACAGTTGGAAGCTCGTACTTTGATGTTGGCATCAAACAATGTTTTGTTCCCATCCAATGGCGAACCATCCATTGTACCTTCCCAGGATATGGTGTTGGGTCTTTACTATGCGACACGTGAAAAAATCAATGGCAAGGGCGAAGGGATGTTTTTTGCAAACATCAGCGAAGTTCAGCGAGCCTATGACAACAAGGCTGTAGAATTGACCAGCCGTGTCACGGTTCGTATGCCTGATTGGGAAAGGGATCCATTGACCGGAGAAATGGTCAAGAAGATTAAGAGAGTTGAAACTACTGTTGGCCGTGCTTTGCTTTCAGAAATCCTGCCAGAAGGGTTACCATTCTCTGTCATTAATAAGCCATTGAAGAAAAAAGAAATTTCTAAACTGATTAATGCATCCTTCCGTAAGTGCGGATTAAAAGCAACGGTCATCTTTGCGGATGATTTGATGTCTAATGGCTTTAAGTTGGCAACGAAAGCTGGTATCTCTATCTGTATCAACGATATGTTGGTTCCAGAGAAGAAGTATGGCTTGATTTCTAATGCCGAACAGGAAGTCAAAGCAATTGAACAGCAGTATGCTTCTGGGCTTGTTACCGCTGGTGAACGTTACAATAAGGTTGTTGATATTTGGGGTAAGACCGGTGATGAAGTCGGTAAGGTCATGATGGAAAACCTGAAAAAAGAAAAGGTTATCAAGCGTGACGGTACCGAAGGTGAACAGGAATCGTTCAACTCTATTTACATGATGGCTGACTCCGGCGCTCGTGGTTCTGCCGCACAGATTCGCCAGTTGGCTGGTATGCGCGGTTTGATGGCCAAGCCTGATGGATCGATTATTGAGACTCCAATTACAGCAAACTTCCGCGAAGGCTTGAACGTTTTACAGTACTTCATCTCTACACATGGCGCGCGTAAAGGTTTGGCTGATACGGCTTTGAAGACGGCAAATTCTGGTTACCTGACGCGCCGTTTGGTTGACGTCACGCAGGATCTTGTTGTGATTGAAGATGATTGCGGCACCCATGAAGGTGTTGTGATGAAGGCATTGATTGAAGGTGGTGAAGTTGTTGAAGCATTGGGCGATCGTATTTTAGGTCGTGTCTGTGCAAATGACATCCATGATCCAGAAACCAACGAAGTTATGATTCCTGCGGGAACATTGCTGAATGAAGACTGTATCGAAAAAATCGAGAAGAAGGGGATCGATGAGGTTAAAGTCAGAACCCCGTTGACCTGTGAAACCCGTTATGGTCTTTGTGCAAAATGCTATGGCCGTGACTTGGGGCGTGGTGAATTGGTCAACGCTGGTGAAGCTGTTGGCGTTATCGCAGCCCAGTCTATTGGTGAGCCAGGTACCCAGCTGACGATGCGTACGTTCCACATCGGTGGTGCAGCATCACGTTCTGCTGTGGCATCTAGCGTTGAAGCCCGTTCGAACGGCACCATCCACTTTACGTCTGCGATGCGTTATGTTACCAATGACAAGAACGAACAGATTGTCATTTCCCGTTCAGGTGAAGTGATTATCTGTGACAATATCGGTCGTGAACGTGAACGCCACAAAGTGCCATATGGTGCAACACTTTTGGTGAGTGATGGTAATGAAATCAAGGCAGGCAAGGTTCTGGCAACATGGGATCCAATGACCCGCCCAATCATTACCGAATACGCTGGTACCATTCGATTTGAGAATGTTGAGGAAGGCGTGACAGTTGCAAGGCAGGTCGACGAAGTGACAGGCCTCTCCACCATGGTGGTCATTGACCGTAAGAATGCCCGTTCAGGTTCCACTAAGACGGGACGTCCTCAGGTCAAACTGCTTAATGACAACGGTGAAGAAGTTAAGATTGCCGGTACTGAGCATGCTGTGACAATCAGTTTCCAGGTTGGGGCTCTTCTGATGGTAGAAGATGGTCAGAAAGTCTCCGTGGGTGAAGTGTTGGCCCGTATCCCGACCGAATCACAGAAAACCCGCGACATTACCGGTGGTCTGCCTCGTGTGGCTGAGCTCTTTGAAGCACGTTCTCCGAAAGATGCCGGTATGCTGGCTGAAGTGACTGGTACCGTTGCCTTTGGTAAAGAAACGAAGGGCAAGCAGCGCCTGGAAATTACCGATATGGAAGGCAATCGCCATGAGTTCTTGATTGGTAAGGATAAACAGGTTCTTGTCCACGATGGACAGGTTGTCAACAAGGGCGAAATGATTGTTGATGGGCCAGCGGATCCTCAGGATATCCTGCGGTTGCTGGGTATTGAAGCATTGGCTCGCTATATTGTTGACGAAGTCCAAGATGTCTACCGCTTGCAGGGTGTGAAAATCAATGACAAGCACATTGAAGTCATTGTTCGCCAGATGCTTCGTCGAGTAAATGTCAAGGATCCTGGTGATACGCGCTTTATCCCAGGCGAACAGGTCGAACGTTCCGATTTGTTGGTTGAAAATGAACGCGTTATTAAAGAAGGCAAGGTGCCTGCAACATACGACAACGTACTGCTGGGTATTACGAAGGCATCCCTGTCGACAGACTCGTTTATTTCTGCTGCATCTTTCCAGGAAACAACTCGCGTGCTGACCGAAGCTGCCATTATGGGTAAGGAAGACAGACTGCGTGGCTTGAAGGAAAACGTTATTGTTGGGCGTTTGATTCCAGCGGGTACTGGTTTGACCGTCCATCGTGCTCGTAGCCGTAAGGCCGCTTGGGAACGCGAGGAACGCGAGGCACTGTTGCAGGAAGAACTTCGTAAGGCAGAGCAGGCTGAACAGGCCGAAACTGAGCAGGCTGTGATGGCCGAGGAAGTTGTATCGGTCGAAGGTGTTCCTCCTGTCGAACCTGTCATAGATAATCCTGAAACACCTGAAGCCGTTTAATTGGTGTGTTTCTGCGGCGCCGCCGTAGGAAATTTTGGGTAAAGGAAGCCGCCTCGCAGCAGCTAGGGCGGCTTCTCCTGTTTTTGATGTTGTATTTATCAAAAACAGGCACTTAGGTGTATGCAAAGAATTGACTTGGGTTGGCTTGCGGTCTAGAATCTCGTTTCTCACTGTCTATGGAATATGCGCTTTGCAAAAAGTGCTTTTACTTGACATGCGTTTCCTGTTAGTCCCCGACTTTGTCAGACTGTCGGGATTTTCTTTAAATATTTTGTTGGATAAGAGTCGATGCCAACCATCAATCAATTGATCCGCCAGCCACGTGTGACTGTCAAAGCTAAGAGCAAATCTCCAGCGCTGGCAAGCTGCCCGCAGAAGCGCGGCGTATGCACTCGTGTCTACACAACGACACCTAAAAAACCTAACTCCGCAATGCGTAAAGTCGCCAAGGTAAGGTTGACCAACGGTTTCGAGGTCATTTCTTACATCGGTGGTGAAGGCCACAACTTGCAGGAACACAGTGTTGTTCTTCTGCGTGGTGGTCGTGTTAAGGACCTTCCTGGTGTTCGTTATCATATGGTTCGTGGCTCCTTGGATACCCAAGGCGTTAAGGATCGTAAGCAGGCACGTTCTAAATACGGTGCAAAGCGCGCTAAGGCCGCTAAGTAATTTGAGCCGGTCGTGTGACCGAGTAAGTGGTGTGTCATGATGGCCGCCGTGAGCCTTAGGGCTCAGCTGAAGATAGAAAGGAAATATAAATGCCTCGTCGTCGTGAAGTTCCGAAACGAGAAATTCTGCCAGATCCAAAGTTTGGAAATGTAGATGTTGCGAAGTTCGTTAACATTCTGATGCTCTCTGGTAAGAAATCTGTCGCTGAAAGCATTATCTATGGTGCTTTCGACATTATTGCAGACAAGACCGGCAAAGAGCCATTGGAAGTCTTTGCTCAGGCTGTCAATAACTGCAAGCCTATCGTCGAAGTTAAATCCCGCCGTGTTGGTGGTGCAAACTACCAGGTTCCAGTTGAAGTCCGCCCTGCTCGCCGTATGGCACTGTCCATGCGCTGGCTGCGCGAAGCATCTATCAAGCGTAGTGAAAAATCCATGCCGCAGCGTTTGGCTGGTGAACTGCTTGAGGCTGCCGAAGGCCGTGGCGGTGCAATGAGGAAGCGCGATGAAGTCCATCGCATGGCTGAAGCCAATAAGGCTTTCTCTCACTTCCGTTTCTAATAGGGATTGTGGTGACATGGAATTGTTGGCTGTGTCACCGCTTGAGTATCCCGCAAGGCCGGGTGGCGCATCAATAAGGATGCCGCTCGGTTTTCTTCATAAAAGGATTAGATAATGGCTCGCAAGACCCCAATTCAGCGTTACCGTAATATTGGTATTTCTGCTCACATTGATGCTGGCAAAACGACAACTACGGAACGTATTCTTTTTTACACCGGTGTGAACCATAAGCTGGGTGAAGTGCATGATGGTGCTGCAACCATGGACTGGATGGAACAGGAACAGGAGCGTGGTATTACCATCACTTCTGCTGCAACCACTTGCTTCTGGTCTGGTATGGGTGGCAACTATCCACAGCACCGCATCAACATCATCGATACCCCGGGACACGTCGACTTTACGATTGAAGTTGAACGTTCCATGCGTGTTCTGGACGGTGCTTGCATGGTTTACTGTGCAGTTGGTGGCGTCCAGCCACAGTCTGAAACCGTTTGGCGTCAGGCTAATAAGTACAATGTCCCACGTCTGGCGTTCGTTAACAAGATGGATCGTACTGGCGCGAACTTCTACAAGGTCTATGACCAGATGCGTTCCCGCTTGAAAGCAAATCCTGTTCCTATTCAGGTACCTATTGGTGCTGAAGACAGCTTTGAAGGTGTTGTTGACCTTGTCAAGATGAAGGCAATCTACTGGGATGATGCGTCAAAAGGGGTCAAGTTCGAATACCGTGACATCCCTGCTGAACTGCAGGATCAGGCACAGGAATGGCGCGAAAAACTTGTTGAAACTGCTGCGGAATCCAACGAAGAATTGATGGAAAAATTCCTGGAAAATGGTGACCTGCCAGAAGAAGACATCAAAAAAGCGTTGCGTCAGCGGACAATTGATGGCGAAATTGTTCCGATGATGTGTGGCACGGCATTCAAGAACAAGGGTGTTCAGGCTATGCTTGATGCTGTTATTGATTACTTGCCATCTCCTGTCGATATTCCTGACGTTAAAGGTGTCGATGAATTCGATCAGCCTGCTTCCCGCCGTGCATCTGATGATGAAAAATTCGCTGCCCTGGCATTCAAGCTGATGACCGACCCATTTGTTGGCCAGCTGATTTTCTTCCGCGTTTATTCTGGTGTTGTCAATTCTGGTGATACCGTCTTGAATCCAATCAAGAATAAGAAAGAACGTATCGGCCGTATCCTGCAGATGCACGCTAACCAACGTGAAGAAATCAAGGAAGTCGTTGCAGGTGATATTGCTGCTGCTGTTGGCCTTAAGGAAGCAACCACGGGTGAAACCCTGTGTGACCCATCTGCACCAATTATTCTGGAAAGGATGGAATTCCCAGATCCTGTTATCTCTGAAGCTGTCGAACCTAAGACTAAAGCAGACCAGGAAAAGATGGCGCTGGCACTGAGCCGTCTGGCACAGGAAGACCCATCTTTCCGTGTTTATTCTGACGAAGAATCCGGACAGACCATTATTGCTGGTATGGGTGAACTGCATCTGGACATCATCGTTGACCGTATGCGCCGTGAATTCGGCGTTGAAGCAACCATTGGTAAACCTCAGGTTGCTTATCGCGAAACCATTCGTTCCAATTGCGATTCTTCCGAAGCGAAGTTCGTTAAGCAGTCCGGTGGTCGAGGTCAGTATGGCCACGTTGTCTTGAAGCTGGAACCTCAGGAACCAGGCAAAGGCTTCGAATTCGTCGATGCAATCAAGGGCGGTGTTGTTCCTCGCGAATTTATCCCGGCAGTTGAAAAGGGTGTCCGTGAATCCTTGAATTCCGGCGTTATGGCTGGTTATCCAGTTGTTGACGTTAAGGTTACGCTCTTCTTCGGTTCTTACCATGACGTTGACTCCAACGAAAATGCATTCCGTATGGCAGCATCTATGGCATTTAAAGACGGTTGCCGTAAAGCAAACCCTGTCATTCTTGAACCAATGATGAAGGTTGAAGTTGAAACTCCTGAAGAATATGCAGGTACCGTTATGGGCGACTTGTCTTCCCGTCGTGGTATGGTTCAGGGTATGGAAGATATGGCCGGTGGTGGCGGTAAGATCATCAAGGCTGAAGTTCCATTGTCCGAAATGTTTGGTTATGCAACTTCCCTGCGTTCACAGACCCAGGGTCGTGCAACCTATACGATGGAATTCAAGCACTACGCTGAAGCACCGAAAAATGTAACCGAGGCTATTGTCAGCGCACGGGCAAAGTGATTTAATCGAATTTTCAGCAGAAAACTGTTTGAAAACTAACAATCCGTTCTTTTAAGGAAATTTTAAAATGGCAAAGGAAAAATACGAACGTACGAAACCGCACGTTAACGTAGGCACCATTGGTCACGTTGACCACGGTAAGACCACTCTGACCGCAGCAATCGCTACGGTTCTGTCCGCAAAGTTTGGCGGTGAAGCAAAAGACTACGATCAGATCGACGCAGCACCAGAAGAAAAGGCACGTGGTATCACCATCAACACTGCACACGTTGAATACGAAACCGCAAACCGTCACTATGCACACGTTGACTGCCCGGGCCACGCTGACTACATCAAGAACATGATTACCGGTGCAGCTCAGATGGATGGTGCAATCCTGGTTGTTTCCGCAGCTGACGGCCCAATGCCACAGACCCGTGAACACATCCTGCTGGCACGTCAGGTTGGCGTTCCTTATATCATCGTATTCCTGAACAAATGTGACCTGGTTGATGATGCAGAACTGCTGGAACTGGTTGAAATGGAAGTCCGCGAACTGCTGAGCAACTATGAATTCCCAGGCGATGACATTCCTATCATCAAGGGTTCTGCCCGTATGGCGCTGGACGGTGACAAGGGTGAAATGGGTGAAGGCGCCATCATGCAGCTGGCAGATGCGCTCGACACCTACATCCCAACCCCAGAACGTGCGATCGATGGTGCGTTCCTGATGCCTGTCGAAGACGTCTTCTCTATCTCTGGCCGTGGTACTGTTGTAACCGGTCGTGTTGAACGCGGTATCATCAAAGTCGGCGAAGAAATCGAAATCGTTGGTATCCGTGAAACTGCCAAGACCACCTGTACTGGCGTTGAAATGTTCCGCAAGCTGCTCGACCAGGGTCAGGCTGGCGACAACATCGGTGTCCTGTTGCGTGGTACGAAGCGTGAAGAAGTTGAACGTGGCCAGGTTCTGGCAAAACCGGGTTCCATTACCCCGCACGTCAGCTTCTCCGGCGAAGTTTACGTCCTGTCCAAGGAAGAAGGTGGCCGCCATACCCCATTCTTCAACAACTATCGTCCACAGTTCTACTTCCGTACGACTGACGTGACCGGTGCAATCACGCTGCCTGCTGACAAAGAAATGGTTATGCCTGGCGACAATGTCACCATTGACGTCAAGCTGATTACCCCGATTGCAATGGAAGAAGGCCTGCGTTTCGCAATCCGTGAAGGTGGCCGTACCGTTGGTGCTGGTGTTGTTACCAAGATCAACGAATAATTTGAGACTATTTTGAAAATACGCTGCGGATGCTTGCCATCCGCAGCTCGTTCTTTGGAAAGATTGTATGCAAAACCAGAAAATTCGTATCCGACTCAAAGCATTTGACTATAAGCTGATTGACCAGTCTGCTCAGGAAATCATTGATACTGCAAAGCGCACTGGCGCAGTTGTCAAAGGCCCGGTCCCTCTGCCAACCCGCATTGAACGTTTTGACGTTCTGCGTTCCCCACACGTTAACAAAAAGTCTCGTGACCAGTTGGAAATCAGGACCCATCAGCGTTTGATGGACATCATCGATCCAACGGATAAGACTGTTGACGCATTGATGAAGCTCGATCTGCCTGCCGGCGTCGACGTCGAAATCAAGCTGCAGTAATTTCAGTGTTGCGCGGGAACCCGCGTGACTATTGTACAAACGGCGCATTACAGTTATAATGCGCCGCTTGAGTGTGTTCTGGCCAAGCCAGAATGCTTTTAAAAAACAGACCTGCCCAATCGTAGGCAGGAACGGAGATAAAAATGAGCCTAGGCCTTATCGGGCGTAAGGTTGGTATGACACGTATTTTTACGGAAGAAGGTGCGACTGTCCCTGTTACCGTATTGGATGTGTCTAACAACCGCATTACGCAAGTCAAAACAGCCGAGACAGACGGTTATTCCGCTGTTCAGGTTGCCTTCGGCACCCGCCGTCCTTCACGTGTGAACAAAGCTGCTGCTGGACACTATGCGAAAGCTGGTGTAGAAGCAGGTTCCATTTTGCGTGAATTCCGTGCTGATGCTGCTGAAATTGCTGAACTGAAAGCTGGTGATGTCATCCCTGCAACGCTTTTTGAAGCTGGCCAGAAGATTGACGTTCAGGGTGTTTCTATTGGTAAAGGTTATGCCGGTGCCATCAAACGCCACAATTTCAGTTCAAATCGTGCTTCCCACGGTAACTCCCTGTCCCACAACGTTCCAGGTTCCATCGGTATGAACCAAGATCCTGGTCGTGTTTTCAAGGGTAAAAAGATGACCGGTCATCTTGGTGATGTTCTGACTACTGTTCAGAACCTTGAAGTTGTCCGCGTTGATGTAGATCGCAACCTGCTGCTGGTAAAAGGTAGTGTTCCTGGTGCTGAGAATGCACAGGTTATCGTACGTCCTGCAGCTAAAGCTAAGAAAGGGGCATAAGAGATGGAATTGAAGCTCCTAGGTGCTAACGACCAGACTGCCGGAAAAGTTGAAGCTTCTGACAGCGTATTTGGCCGTGATTACAATGAAGCACTGGTTCACCAGATTATTGTTGCTTTCCAGGCAAACGCTCGGACCGCAGACCGTCAGCAGAAGAATCGTGAAACTGTAAAACATACCACTAAGAAACCGTGGCGCCAGAAAGGTACCGGTCGTGCAAGAAGCGGTATGTCTTCCTCTCCATTGTGGCGTGGGGGTGGCCGCGCGTTCCCAAATACGCCTGACGAAAACTTCTCCCAGAAGGTCAACCGTAAGATGTACCG
>JAEEGJ010014709.1_pt1 | contig 18479 bp, 18 predicted proteins | sample 8958761 | NCBI WGS metagenome assembly JAEEGJ01 (sample SAMN16246546, study PRJNA631951) | gut metagenome | biome: gut microbiome; feature: rumen; material: RS-attached | host: Bos | place: Iran: Karaj | collected 2018-10
ATATAAGGCATAACATCACGTGCAAGACTAATGATCTTCAGATCAGGGAGCTTGCTCAGGACTTTCTTTCCGGTTTTATCGATCAGACCCATATGGAACCTCTAATTCATTCTATTTTTCAAAGTATATCAAAGCGCTTACTTTCTCACACAACAGAAGATCTCGTTGGTATCGTAATCCGCAGGACCCGTTACCGGAACGATCTCCTGAGGAAGCCCTTCAAGGCTGATCGAACCGGCTTCAAAGCCTGCCTCTTCCAGCATCTTTTTGCTGTCTTTGCCGAATACTCTTAAATGATCGTCCTGGCCGAAGAGCTTTATCCGCTCTTTTGCAGAACCGGTTTTCTCCTCATGGACTTCATCGAAACCGTAATTTACCGGGAAGCTGATAATGAGCCTTCCGCCCTCTTTCAAGACTCTGTGAAGCTCAGATAAGGCGACCTTGTAGTCAGATACATGTTCAAGGACATGGTTGCAGAATACGATGTCCTCCGAACTGTCAGGAAGGTCTATCGCTGTCAGATCAAGCTTAAGATCAGTCCTCTTATCGAAAAGATCTGCAGTCGTAACCTTTATCCCGTGCTTTCTGAACCACAGCATCATCGAAAGCTCCGGAGCAAAATAAAGTATCTTCGAAGATTTTAAAAGGTCAACATTTTGCTCCGCCCATTCGGCAATTATCCTCTGTCTCGGAGCCGAACGGCAGCAGTCGCAGATAACGTCCTGCCTGGACTTCTTAAACATCTCAGGATTGTAGTGCTTTACGTCATCGTAGAATCTTAAGTCTTCAAAATGGTCGAAATGCTTTCCGCAGCAGGGGCAATAGACATTTCCCTGCTTCTGTTTGAAAAGGAATCCGGACGAGAACGCATAGTAACTGTAGTAAAAGCCCGTATACCTCAAAAGATATGAGAACAGGAATACTGCTGCAAGACCCAAGACCAGGCTTACGATCAGCGATATAACAAACGCAAGGTTCAGCACAAATAAAAGGATAATGAGGGCCGATGCAAAAACCACAGCGAACAGCAGCGCCTTCACGGCATTATTAAAAACGGCATTTCTGTCATACTTTCTCATTTTAGTGATCTTTCCTTCCCTTAAGCATCGCCAAATATATGTGGGGCATTACGGTAACGCCGATAAGCTTCATTTTGATCGAAAAAGGTGCCTGTGACCATATAACATCGCCTGAGGCTCTTACTGCTCTTCTCCTGAGATCCCAAACCGCCTTTTTATTCCCGTTACCCACCATTATCCTCATAAGCCAGAGAGCAGTCTCAGCCTCCCTGCACGCGATTCTCTTACGTTTAAAGCCGTCGTCAGCAAATTCCTCCTTCAGCTTATCAAACATAGAAAAGTAACCTTCATACTTCTCATCAAGGCAGGAATTTGTTGTTGAATTGCCGTGCTGTACATAATGGTAAAGCGGAGTACCAAAGCTAACGACCTTGCCAGCCTTCTTCAGGCACTGGTATACGTAGTAACCATCTTCATAAATATTTAATCCGGTATCGAATCGAATATCGGCAAAAGCTTCACGCCTGAAGAGCTTTGCCCATACGCTGTCCCTGATATCCCCATGCGTTCCTGCAAAGAAAGCTCTCATTAAAGAGTTTTTATCTTCGTAAGTCTTATCATCGGGATTAGAATCAGGTGTCTTATTTCCTCCTGAAACAACGAAGAACGAACACTGCACGATGTCTGCACCGCTTTCTTCTGCCTTGTCGAAAAGTTCTTTAAGGTAATCAGGCTCAAGAATGTCATCGGCATCAACAAAGGCAAGATATCTGCCTTCAGCAGCTTCTATGCAGGCATTTCTTGCGGCAGAGACACCCTGCCTTGCGGTATGGATAACCTTTATCCTGGCGTCTTTTGCAGCATATCCGTCTGCTATCTCACCTGTTCTGTCAGAAGAACCGTCATCTGCGATAATAAGCTCCCAGCATGTCATATCCTGTCTGATAATACTCTCCAGACAATCCGCCAGATATTTCTCCGCATTAAATGCCGGAACGATAACAGTGATCTCAGGTGACATCTAACGGCCTTTCCGCCTGGACAGCCCTGGGCACTTTTATCCAGTCATCACATCCGCAGTATTTGCATGAAGATATGCGCTTTTTACGGTCGATAAGATCATATATCGCATCATGGAGCTTTGAAGGATCATCATATTCAGGACTCATCACGTCGACCATCTCAGTCTTTTCTTCAGGAACCAGGCCAAGGCGGATAGCGTGAGCCTGCCTAGGGCAGACATAGAGCTTCCCCCTGTAAAGAGACGTGCAGAGCCTTCTGGAATAGCATCCGTCAAACCTGTGCTGTGTCTTCGATTCTTTCTCCTCACGGAGCTTCATGCCGCCAAAATCCCACCAGGAATCATCACCTACGATATCAAAAGCGATCCCCTCTTTCCCGCACAGTTCAGAAAACTCCTTAAGCTTTGAGGAGAGCTCGCCGTAATTGCTGAAAACGACCTTAAGTTTAGGCGTATCCTTCATTGCGTTTATGCATTCTCCAGACGGGATCAGGGTTCCGTTCGTGATAATGTCCACCTCATCAAACCTGTCATTCTGATCCTTTAAGTATTCAAGGACCTTGATAAGAGCCTTCTGGCAGACAAACGGTTCCCCGCCAAGGAGCTTTAACTGGCTTACGCGCATGACAGCGAAAATCTTTCGAAGGCTTGATATCACCTCATCAGCATCAAGATTCTCGGGATGGTGGTAATACTGCATGAGGTTGGAGCAGCTCTTGCATCTTAATGTGCAGCATTCAGTGAGAACAACGTCCAGATGGACTATCGTATCAGGATATTTCCGTCTTCTTGCAGAATTAAACAGGCCGGACCTGACGATCAGGGGCCACAGATGAAGCGTTCTTGCAGCTGAGGCTGCAAAATGAAATAACTTATTCTGCTTGGGCATGAATCAATTCTACCATTCTGATATCAAAAATAGCATGAGGCTCAGCCGTTTATACGGTTTACGAGCGACTGGTACCGCTTACGGACCTTCTCGTTCTTAGATTCGGACAGTTTCCTTCTTATCAACGGGAATGTCAGATGCCAGAGAACACAGTATCCCATCCTCTGGGGCACGCTGTAATGGGCCGCGATTATATCTTTCCTGTCCCTGTCCTTCTGCTTTAAGCCTTCCCTAGTCTCAGAGATGCCGCCGCCAAGGAAATTACAGACAACAGTATCCACATGGATGTGACTGGAAGTCTTAGCAATATCCTGCTCCAGATCGTAATCTGCAAGGATCTTATATCTTGTATCATATTTCTTCTGAGCTCTTAAGATATTGCCGTTAAAGAAGACTGACTGGTGACAGAGTATCGTTCTGTACATGTTAAAGCGGGTCAGGATCTCCGGCTGCTTCTTTACGACACCGTCTCTTAAATAATCGCCGTAGATCATGCCGTAATCGCCGTCTTTTACGGCCTTCCTGACATCTTCCAGCACGGTATCAGAGGCAAACGTGTCACCGCAGTTCATGAATATAAGATATTTGCCGGAAGAATATGAGATCGCCTGATTCATTGCATCGTAAAGGCTCTTATCAGGCTCCGAAAACAGCTTTATACGGCCGTCCTCAGGAATATTTTTCAATGTGTCATCCGTGGATTTCCCGTCTTTTATAATGATCTCAAAATCACCGCATGTCTGGCTCAAAGCAGAACTGACCGTAGATCCGATCAGACTCCCGGCATTCAAAGACACGATAATAACTGAAAAGAACGGCTCGCCCATTTCAAAACACCTCTCCAAATCAATGATAGTTTGGAAAGCGTTTGTGCGCAACAGCAAATTAAAAGGCAGTGCCTGTTACGGACACTGCCTTAAGCTTTTCGATTGCTCTGAAATTACTTTGCAGCAGCAACAACTGCATCAGAAATAGCTGCCTCGTCACCGATAACTACTACGTTCGGGTGGAGCTGGAGGATCGAAGCAGGTACTCTGGGCGTAACAGGGCCGCAGAAAGCCTTCTCAACGATATCCTTCTTGCCAGCGCCTGTAGCCATGAGGATAACTGTTGTGGACTTCATGATGTAGCCGATACCCATTGTGTAAGCCTGTGTAGGAACTGCATCGAGATCACCGTTGAAGAAGAGTCTTGCGTTGTCCTGAATTGTCTGATTCTCAAGATCGATGCACTGTGTGTTAACGCAGAAAGCGTCAGCAGGCTCATTGAAACCGATGTGTCCGTCTCCTCCGATGCCGAGGAGCTGGATGTCGAGGTGGCCCAAAGACTCAAGGATCTTATCGTAATCTGTGCAAGCCTTAACTGCATCCTGTTCAAGTCCGTCAGGTACATATGTCTTGCTCTTGTCGATGTTTACGTGATCGAAGAGATTTGTGTTCATGAAATATCTGTAAGACTGATCGTGATCTCCGCCAAGTCCTCTGTACTCATCAAGGTTAGCAGAAGTAACCTTGGAGAAATCAAGGCTTCCTGCCTTATACATATCTACAAGGTCCTTGTAAGTTCCGATAGGTGTTGATCCTGTAGCAAGACCGATCTTGCAGTCCGGCTTTAATCTGATCTGTGAAGCGATAAGCTCAGCGCATGCCATTGAAGCTTCTTCGTAGTTACTCTTTCTGATGACTCTCATAATTCGTTCTCCCAACTTTAGTTTGTATATATAAAACGGCTCCGCATCAACACAACAATGCGGAGCCGTAATACACTTTTTTAATCAGCAGCAAGACCCTGTTCCTTTATGACTGCGATAAGCTGATCTACATACTTCTCACAGAGCTCATCTGTCTTGGCCTCAACCATGACACGGATCTTAGGTTCTGTACCGGATGCTCTAAGAAGCATTCTTCCGTCGCCGCCCAAAGCCTTGTTGACTTCCTCAACGCCCTTAAGGACTGCAGGATTCTTCTGTGCTTCTTCCTTATCCTTAACAACAACGTTCTTGAGGCACTGAGGGAACATCTTCATCTCGCCTGCGAGCATTGAGAGAGGAAGCTTCTTTTCAAGCATAGTCATGAGGACCATGAGGGATGTAAGGATTCCGTCTCCTGTTGTTGCATACTTAGCGAAAATGATGTGGCCGGACTGCTCGCCGCCAAGAACGAAACCATTCTGCATCATGTTCTCAGCAACATACTTATCGCCTACTGCTGTCTTCTCTGTACGGATGCCGATAGCCTCGCAAGCCTTATAAAGGCCCATGTTACTCATGATAGTTGTAACGATCGTGTTTCCGTCGAGCTTGCCGCTCTCCTTCAGATACTTACCGCAAAGATACATGATCTGGTCGCCGTTAACTTCATTGCCTAATTCGTCAACGCAAAGACATCTGTCAGCGTCGCCGTCGTAAGCAAAACCTACGTTAAGTCCGTTATCAAGAACGTACTTCTTGAGGTTCTCGATATGTGTGGAACCGCAGTTTGTATTGATATTAAGACCGTCAGGTGTGTTGTTGATGATATATACCTTTGCACCGAGAGCCTCGAAAACTGATCTTGCGATATTCCATGAAGCACCGTTAGCGCAGTCAAGACCGACCTTCATGCCGTTGAATGCTCTTGTAGGAACTGTCATGAGATAGCCGATGTAACGGTTGCGTCCTGAAGCGTAGTCAACTACATTACCGATTGCCTCACGCTCAGCAAGAGGGATCTCCTCAATCTCGCCGTCAATATAAGCTTCGATCTTCTCTTCGATCTCTGCCTCGATCTTCTGACCGTTGGCTCTCATGATCTTGATACCGTTGTCATAGAAAGGATTGTGTGATGCGGAAATCATGATACCGCAGTCAAAACCGTCTGTTCTGCAGCAGTATGAAACTGAAGGTGTTGTTGTTACGTGAAGAAGGTATGCATCAGAACCGGAAGAAGTGATACCTGCAGTAAGAGCTGCCTCAAGCATATAAGAACTTCTTCTTGTATCCTTACCGATGATGATCCTTGCTCTGCCGTCTTCGTGCTGCTGACCGTAGTACCATCCAATATATCTTCCTACCTTGAATGCCTTCTGTGCTGTAAGAGCTTTGTTAGCCTCTCCTCTGAAACCGTCGGTGCCGAAATATTTGCCCATTGAAATATCCGCCTTTCGATAATATTTTTCTTTAGCATTTTATCACAAATCTGATGAATTCAATGTATTTTTGTTATGTCCGATAACAGTTCTTGGAGTTATCAGGCCCACAACGAGCCAGAAATAAATAACAACATTTATTATGCTGCTGTTGAGCATGGCCTGAACAGCATACGCGGTAAACATTCCAAGAAGTGTCCAGGTAACTGCCCTCTCTTCTCCGGAAGTGCCTTTTAATATGCTCTTTACAGCGCCCGAGCAAGCGAAAACCAGAAGAGCAAGATAATTGATCAGAGCGGGGATCCCCTGGGTCACCATCGTATGCAGATACTCATTATGGCCCTTTTCCTGGACGTACATGCCAACCTCATAGTCCGGATCAGAAACAAAAACATAACTGTAATTATCCAGACCGACACCGGTAAGCCAGTGATCAGGAACGCATGCGAGGCCCTTTTTCCAGTTATAAATACGGTCAGAACCGATCTTTTCGACATCGCCGTTTGCAACTTCCCAATAAGACCTTACCGTTGCTTCCCTGATATAGTCCGTAAAGAAGAAAACTATAAGGAAAACCGCAATGAAGCACCCCAGTATGATAAGCGAGCGTTTAATAACAGGCTTTAATGCCTTTCTATCTCGTCTATACATAATAAGCAGCGAGATAAGATAGAAGATTACCATTCCCGCAAAACCTAACCACGCAAGTCTGGCACGGCTACCAAGCATTGTATAGAAAAGAAATGCCGCAAGCGCCAATATCAGATGCCGCAAATTCTTTGATAAACCCATCTCATCAGAGAAGATAAAAAGGCCGGCAGCACAGGCTACGAAGACGACGCACAATCCCGCATAGAAATTACTGTTCTGGGTAAGTCCGTAAGCTGCCCTTTCAGCATGATAGGAAGGACAGTAGGCAAGCTCAATGTCAAATGTCTGAAGGAACGCAAATATGCCTTCGAAAAATGCCACGCCAAGATAAACAAAGAGTATGTTCTTTCTGTATTTACCATCATCTATAAGTGTTCCGGCAAAATAGAGCCAGTAATATGCAAGAAAATGAAGCGGGTTCTCACAATTGAATGCATACCCTCTGGCATAGACTCCCGGATTGAGCGAGAAGACCGCTGATATGACCATAAAGAAGATCAGCGTGAAGTAAAAGACATCTGCGATCCTGAATTTCCTTTTGCGGTAATCTAGCGACAGCCAGTACAAAACAGTAATGGCCGTTCCTATTATTCCGAATGCCATGAGGATCTGCGGCTGGAAAAACGAAGGAATAAGATCATCATTGAACCTGCAAAGTATCTCGGTAAAAAATTCTGCTACAGGCAGACCTGTAAGAAGGGCTACAACAGTCCAATAAAACAATTTCTCCGAACAGGCATTGTTGATACTGTTCCGCCAGCTCATTTAATAGACCTCCCGGAACCGGCTCTTATCTTTTCCCCTTCTTTTATTCCGGCCTTCATCAGTCTGAAAGCATCAGAAAACTTGGCAGAACCGCCGTACAGTTTCTTTTTTACCAATGCATATCTAAAAGCCCAAAGCTGAGCGAGGTTTCCGTATAAGAAGCTGAAAAGAACACCCCTGTCGAAAAAGAACTTATCGTTATAGCCCTTAAACCACGTGGATTCTCTCGGCTCTTCCCTTCCGACGGTAACCGGCACCGCTTTGATATTAAGCCCTGCTCTGAGACAGTCCATGAAGAACAGATTGTCTTCACCGCTCGAATATTTTGCACCGCCGCCGAACAGGAGCGAGAATCTGACACCGGCTTTCCTTACATTCTCAAGCCGTGCTGCTGCCGCATAACAAGGGTATCTTCCAACAGACCATTTATGAACAGTCAGAGGCCTGTCTATATGATAGGTCCTTCTCTCCTCGCACACATCGACGTTAAACATGATGATATCAGCATCAGGATCAGCGCTGAAAGCTTTTAAGATCCTTTCAGCATAGCCATTGTTATAAACGATATCGTCATCTGAAAATAAGACTATCTTGCTGTCTGCAAGATCGAGCGCCTTGTTCCTGGATCTTCCGACCCCTCTCTCGCTCGACTCGAAAAGCTTGATGTTCAGACCGTTTTCAGTCTTAAACTCATAACTGAAGTCTCTTGCGCCCTGATTTACGATCACCGCATCGCACTCAAGATTCATGTGTGTTATCAGCAGCCGGGGATCCTTTTCGAGAGAGCTTACAAGCACTTCAAGATTGCGTCTCATCTGAAGCTCTCCTTATTTGAAATGCATGTATTTTAGAACGCCGTTTACCGCATAACAGCCCTGGTAGAAATATCTTTCAACAAACCCGAGTCCGATATACTTATAAGTGTTCATGTTAAGTTTGGAAGCATTTACTTTGTTGCTGCTACTCGAATTCTTATGAAGCCTGTATGCTATAAGAGGCTCATTAATTCCTCTGGCAGTAAGCCCTGCCCTGAGCATGCAGAGCCAGCATGCAAAATCCTCGTGCATATCACGCCCGCGTTCAGTAAAAGGAGAATACTTCAGATAGTCGCTTTTCCTCATCAGCACAGATGAATTTGAGATGATGTTCTGCCTTAAAAGCTTCTTGTAAGTTACCTGTTCAGGAACATGCATTATCCACTTAAAAGGCTTTCCCTCCTCATTGATAAAAGACGATGCCGTATATATAAGGTCGCAGTCAGTAGCTTTCTGGAGAGCAAACTGCTTCTCAAGCTTAACAGGACTCCACAGATCATCAGAATCGACAAAAGCTATCCATTCACCTTTTGCAAGATTGATAGCCCTGACTCTGGTCTCAAGAGTACCGAGGTTATTGGAATTTATGTAATAGCGTACTCTCTGATCCCTTTTAGCAAACGAAGCACAGATATCATGAGTACCATCCTTTGCAGCATCATTGATCAGGATTATCTCAAGATCCTTATATGTCTGATTAAGAACGGATTCCAAAGTATCAGCCAACGTTTTCTCACAGTTATACGCAGGCAGGATGACACTAACAAGGTCAGACATATTCCTTTATACACTCCAACTTATAAAATCTATCCCCAAAGTCATTATACACAGAAAAATATCATTTTAAGATACTAAAATACAAAAACATCAGGAAAAACGGGATATTCCAACGCTTAAACGAAAGAGGCTGTCTCCGAAGAGACAGCCTCCATAAGTGTTTTAGGTTTTAACCAAAAGATCTTATTCGATCTTTGTGCCGCACTCAGGGCAGAACTTAGGCATAACGCCGTCAGCGGGCTTGTAGCCGCACTTAGGGCAAGCTGTAGGAGCTGCTGCAGGCTGAGGCTGACCACAGTTTCCGCAGAACTTACCTGTATTGCCTGTCTGACCGCAGGAGCATGTCCAACCAGCTGCAGGTGCTACGGGTGCGGGCTGAGGCTGGCCGCAGTTGCCACAGAACTTACCTGTGTTGCCTGTCTGACCGCAGGAGCATGTCCAACCGGCTGCTGCGGGAGCTGCTGCAGGTGCTGCTGTCTGACCAGCGAAGAAACCTGTCTGAGGCTGACCCTGGTTAGCCTGAACAGTATTAAGAGCTGCTGCTGTAGCGTTGTTGCCGCCGACTGCGCCCATCATACCGAGACCCATGAAGCCGTTAACTGCGCCGTTAGCGTTAGCACCAGCATTCTTCATAGCCTCTGTCTGGCCCAATGCAACTGCTGCACCGAGAGCTGCCTGATCGGAACCATAGAGCTTTGCCTCGTCGACCTTCTCGATTCTCTCACGTGACTTGTCGTCAGGTGTAACGGAAGCGATAGCAACCTTCTCTACAACGATACCTCTCTTCTGGAGCCACTCGTCATCAAGGCAATCCTGCATGTATCTTCTGAACTCGCCCTGCTTTGAAGGCAGTGTTGAGAACATGATACCCTGCGGGTAAGGGCCGCCGCACTTATTAAGTGTTTCTGTGATGTTGTCAAGGAATTCGAGGCGGGGCTGCTGAGGCTTAGCGGGTGTACCCATGAAGTCAGCAACTGTGTACTCGTCTCTTACATTACCAACGATGTTTCTGAAGAAAGTAACAGGATTCTCAACTCTGAAGGAGAATGTACCGTTCAAACGGATATAGATGTTACGATATTCAGGGTCTGCATAAGGTACCGGTGAAGGTGTACCGAAGTTCTGATTCATCATCTCGAGCTTGTTTACAAAGTAAACTCTCTGCTGCTGCTTCATACGGTTCCAGATGTCACCGATGGACTGCTTTACGTTCTCACCGAAGTTCTTGTTAGCGAGAACTGAAGGTGCTGTGGATGTATCCCACTTGTAAGCGCCTGCGTCAGATACTACATCTACGATCTCTCCGTTGTTAACGAGGAGACAGAAGCAGCCCTCAGGTACGTTGATGATGGAGCCATTGGAGATAACTTCGGAATTACCCTTATTTCTTCCCTTTTCCATCTTGTTAGCACCCTTCTTTACAAGGATCTCCTGTCCTAAAGAGTCCTGTGTGAAGAACTCAAGATACTGATCCTGGATCTGGCTGCTGATAGAATCAAATGTTGTTCCTGCAACATTCTTGATTAAGCTAATCAATCCCATATTAATTATTCCTCCTAGGTACTTGGTCGAAATATCTCCGCCAAGAAAAATAATATCATTTATTTGATAAAACAACAATGATTTTAGGAAGCACTTGAATGCAATTTTTCAAAAGATATAAAAGCCAGAAAACACTTATATGCTTACGGAGTTACCTTTGAGCAGGCTTCCTCCATAAGAGCATCCACATCAGCACCTTCTATATCAAGGCCGGTGACACGTATCTGCCTGCAGTCCTTTATGCCGTAAAAGCCCTGTGCCAGAGCCTTTACATAGCCGAAGCCGAACTCTTCGGGCACATAAGATCCTCCCGCAGTCGTTACATAATAAAGGCGTTCTGCCTTGCACAGAGGTATCGGAAAACCTTCCGGGCTGTATTCAAAAGTGATCCCCAGAACATTTATCTGCTCAAAATACTGCTTAAGACATGCAGGAAACGACAGATCCCAATACGGCGCAGCTATAACGATCCTATCTGCTTCAGCAAACTGCCTTGCCATGGAAAAGAGAGGATCGCCCCAAGCCTTTTGTTCTATAAGTGCATCCCGTCTTTTAAGAAACGTTTCATCTGCAACAGGAAAACTCACTTTGCCGAGATTTATTTCCTCGATATCGCCTTCCAGCTTTGAAAGCAGGACACCGGCAAGCCTCTTTGTCCTTGATTCATCTCTTACACATGCATTGATAAAAAGGATCATAACTTATACCACGCCCTGCCGGATCAAATTATCAGTACGCGTAATAAATCTGTCTGCTCATCCTTAGAACTTCGTGATTTTCGAGCAGGCCTTCGGGGATATCAACCCCCTCCATTACGCAGTTGGCAACAAGAGGAACACCCGTGATCCTGGAAGCTTCCAATATCTTGTTTTCTCCCTCTTTAACCATCTCGGCAGTTGTCTCTTCAAGAAGGTTCGTGTTGTTGATATATCCGTCGATCTTAAAGCCTGCTGCAGCAGACAGTTCGTTGGTCATAATGGCGATCTGTTCAGGATCCGAAGTAAACGGTCTTAAGCTGTTTACAGCCATATAGATAACGGCGTCTGTGTTTTCGATCCTATGCTTCAAGGAACCTAAGACCAGAGCACCCATGTCTTCTCCTCCGATATCGAAAATGCCCTGATAAGATTCGTCATCGAAGATAACGTACATATCCGGAGGCAGAACGGGCGCATCGACATTAGAGCCTGCATACATAGGAGTTACAAGCCTTACGCCGGCTTTTTCGAGTACCGATGCACAGTCAGATGAGCGGTAGAACGGATTTACGATATCGAGATCCGCGATAAGGAGTTTCTTGTCAGGCAGAGCTTTTCTCTGGGCAAGAGACATGTTGACGGCAATCTCGGATTTACCGCTGCCGTATGCGCCGATGATTATTGTCAGACGATGGTCAAGATAAAACATTAGAACAAATTCTTCTTTCTGAAAACTATATATCCCCAACCGCCTATTACTACCATCCAGGCAATGGCCTTGCCAAGATAGATAAGATTAAGGGTGCTGTAAGACATATGCATTGACTCCACGCGCTTGAAAGTATCAGGCGACATGTAATATTTAGTCAGACTGGTAGCGGGATCCGGAATCGTAATCGAATCAGGGTCAGCATCAGGATCTATTTCGAAATTCTTAAAGACATTCGTTTCATACCAGATATCAAACTGAGACGCATCTTTATAGAATATCTTCTGCGCGAAATCCATATTTTGAGGATATTCAGCCGAGCTTCCCATAAGGCTTGTAACACCTGCTGCGCCATAATCGGATTCGAAACCTATAGGCGAAATCAGATATGCAGGATAAAAGACCTGCCAGCCGAATGTAAGAAGGCTGTTCTTTCCGTATTCCGTCTCATATTTCTTGACGGTTTCTTCTTCAATGACGCCGTCTCTTACCATCAGTTCATACTTGGTATTTCTGATCTTGATGTAGTCTTCAACAGCCTTCGGAGGTGTGCTGTAAAGACCGAAGACAGAAGCTGCTATATTGGAAACATAAGCTATCAGGATACAAAGGATGACCGGAGCTGCACGCTTTCTGAAGATCGCGGACAAAGCGGTGAAAGTAACCGTCATTACGAGGAATACTGCGACCGCTACTCCGAGTCTTGCGAACATCTCGCCATTGTTCGTATCCACTCCGATTCCCGTAATGGCAAGCCCAAAGAATGCCGAGAGCATATATATCAGGCACAAAACAACGTGGGCGCAGATCTGCGTGATCATATAAGAAAAATAGATATCGGCTCTGGAATGTCCTGAAATGATCTTATTTCTGACTACACCGTCAGTATAGTCTCTTCCGACATGAAGACACGTAAACAGTGCGACGAAAGTAGGCAAAGATGTTATGAACGCTACAGAAATGATCCAGGTGAAATAGGTTCTCTCATCCTGTGAAACATTTAATGGAACAAATCCGATCTTGTCAGAGAACAGATCGAGGGTAAGGATCAGACGGTATAAACCGGCTGTAACCAGTGGCCAGATAAAGCTTATAGCAGCAATTATCCAGAAAAAGATGCTCTTGGAGATGCGTCTGAACTCGAAAGCTATCAATTTAAGCATTTGACTCACCTCCTACAAGTTTTACGAAATATGTCTCAAGGTCTGTTTCCCTTGTAACGACACGCGCGATATTGACGCCCGCTTCGCTCGCGGCTGTTACGACATTTGTCAGGTTGTAATAGCCCTTAGCCAAAACGACACGGCTCTCAGGATCAAATGTGGTCTTAAGGCCTTTGCTGTTCAATACGGGGATCAGCTTTTCGGGGGTTCCTGTATAGAACTCGGTAACAAGGCCCCCTACGTTTTCAAGTTCTTCAGCCTTTATCTCCTTGATTACCTTTCCTGCTTCAACGAAAGCAAAATCAGTAGCGAGCTTTGAGAGCTCCGAAAGGATGTGGCTCGAGATAATAATAGTAATGCCCTTCTCTTTATTAAGATTGGTAAGAAGGTCACGGATCTGGATGATGCCCTGCGGATCAAGGCCGTTGATAGGCTCGTCAAGTATCAGGACTTCCGGATTGCCGCACATTGCCATGGCGATTCCAAGACGCTGTCTCATACCCAAAGAGAACTTGCCTGCCCTCTTGCTTCCGGTATTTCCGAGTCCTACAAGCCTCAGTTTCTCATCGATGGAACTGTCGATCTTAAGGCCTAAATTCATATATTGAAAAACGAGATTATCTCTTGCCGAATAGTTTGAATAGATCGAAGGGAGCTCAACTAAAGCACCCACATTACCTAACTTCTTATGGTCAAAACCGTATTCGACATTTCCTTTGGTTGGTTTTTGAAGACCCGAGATTATTCTCATTATCGTGGTCTTTCCGGCACCGTTCCTGCCGACAAGTCCATATATGGAACCTTTCGGAACAGTAAAACTCATTGATTCGAGAGCACGGAATTTACCATAGTCTTTAGATACGTCTTTAACTTTAATTATAAAATCACCGTTCTCAGCCACGAGCTGTATCTCCTTATTCTCCGGATTATCCGGGACTTTAAGTCCTGAATGCTCACATTATATCAGAATAAGAACATCACTAATCTTAACTATGGCTTAAATCTTAATGAGTTTTGAGGCACGCTCGCCGATTATCAGCGCAACTGCCATTTTAACGAGATCAGGGATTATAAACGGGATCACACACCATCCTAAAACGGTCAAAAGCCCTACAGGACCTGTCTGTGCAGCATATACGGTCATAAACCAGATGACACCTACTATATACATAATGATTTCGAAAACCAGGAATCCCAACATTCCAAAGATCCATGTCCTCACGGTCGTTGTCATGAGTTTCTTTAAGAACAGCTTTTCGAGCAGCCAGTAAACAAGTGCCGCGATCACAAATCCAATGAGAAAGCCGCCTGTGGGACCTGCGAACGACATGATTCCGCCCTTGAAGCCTGCGAAAACAGGAACACCTACTGCGCCTAATGCCAGATAGACAAAAACCGCTATAGTTCCCCTTTTTCCGCCGACCGTAAGCATAACAGCCAGAATACCCAGAGTTTGCAGAGTAAACGGGACGGGTCCTAATGGAATGCTGATCCAGGAACATATTGTGATAAGTGCTGCTGAGACGGATATAAGGACAAGGTCATAGATAAACGCCCTGTTCTTGGTGCTTTTATTGGTTTTCGAACTTGATTCTGACATTGTAAACCTGATTTCATTTTTAGTTGACAATCGGAAGTTTACTCTTCTGTCACCGTAATATCAAGCGCAAAATTAAAACTGATATTTGGGCCAGATACCCATCTTATCGTGGGTATGCTCAGGGAGCTGGTACAGGTCGTGTCCGGGATAATCGTTACCTTCAACGATAACAGGTCCGTCAGGCGTAAGGCATACATCCCAGCCGATAAAACCGACCTGGGGAACTACCATTGCAGCCTTAGTGCACATAGCAATGACCTCGTCCCACATCGGGAAAACAAAGCCCTTAAATACAGCGCCTGTCATAGGGTGCTTTTCGTAAAGGACCTTAGTCTTATCTATAGGGAAATCAGTGATCTCACCTGTCTTCTCATCAACAGGCGCGGTCATGCCGCCGTTATTAAAATTATCTACGCTATGGCCGTAATTGCCGAATCTGCAGCAGGCACTAGCCACATGGACCTTGCCTTCCCTCTGGATAGTAACGATCCTTATCGTATTGATTGCATAAGGATAGATCGCGCTTACTGCCGGATGCTGAACTATAACTTCTTCAAAGAAATGCGGACGCTCCTGGTTTACGAGCCTCTCATAGATATCTTCAGCCTTTTCCTTCTTGCAGTCGATCTTCTCAACGGTCTTTCCGCATGAACCCAGATCAGCCTTTGCTATAAGGAAATCATGGTCATTAATGAAGTCGATTACTTCCTGCTTGTTGTCTTTTCTTATCTCAAGCCACTTGCGGCCCAAAAAATCGCCGAAAAGCTTATTAAACTCGATCTTGTTGTCGATCAGAGCCGTATATTTAGGATCGTTATATCTTTTAACGAGATCGTAGTTGCGGCCTCTGGTAATATATGTGTCACGCTCTTTATCGTTGAGGTTATACATCTCATAGAGCCAGTAATCCATGTATCCTGCGCCGAATTTCCTGCCGCAGTGTATCATGTCGAAAAATATCCACACGCGGGACTTACCCGACTTCTCGTGGATATCCTTTATCTTGGCGCCCATCGCCTTATAGTCCATGCGCGTAACGCGCCTTATCAGATACTTTATGTTTGGCATAGGAGAATTATAATACAATGAAAAAACTTTTGTTATAATTGCTTTCGAATAGAAATATACAAGTAACAGGCATGTTACTTTAAACAAAAGGAGGAAATTTCCCATATGGCAATAAGAATAGGTATTTTGGGCTACGGCAACCTCGCAAAGGGTGTTGAACTCGCGATCAGACAGAATCCTGATATGGAGCTCGTCGTTGTCTTCACAAGAAGAGACCCTTCCACAGTTAAGACTCTTACTCCCGGCGTAGAAGTCGCAAACTCAAATGACGCTGCAAACTATAAGGACAAGATCGACGTCCTCGTTATCTGCGGCGGTTCAGCTACAGACCTGCCCACACAGACGCCCGCTTTCGCTTCAATGTTCAACGTAATCGACAGCTTCGATACACACGCTAAGATCCCTGAGCATTTTGCAAACGTTGATAAGGCTGCTGCAGGCTCTAATCACACAGCTCTCATCTCCGGCGGCTGGGATCCCGGTATGTTCTCCATCAACCGTCTTTACGGCAGCTGCATCCTTCCTGAAGGTAAGGATTACACATTCTGGGGCAAGGGCGTATCCCAGGGCCACTCCGATGCAATCAGAAGAGTTCCCGGTGTTAAGAACGGCAAGCAGTACACGATCCCTGTAGAGGCAGCACTTGAGGCAGTAAGATCCGGCGCAGAGCCTGAGCTCACAACACGCCAGAAGCATTTGAGAGAGTGCTTCGTAGTTGCTGAAGAAGGCGCTGATCTAGCATTGATCGAAAAGACCATCAAGGAAATGCCCAACTACTTTGCAGATTACGACACGACAGTACATTTCATCTCCGAAGAAGAGTTCGCAAGAGACCACTCAAGGATCAACCACGGCGGCTTCGTATTCCGCACAGGCAAAACAGGCGTCAACGGCGAGAACAAGCATGTTATCGAGTATTCATTAAAGCTCGATTCCAACCCTGAGTTCACAGGTTCTGTTCTCACAGCTTATGCGAGAGCAATCTACCGTCTCTCACAGAAGGGCGATTTCGGCTGCAAGACTGTTTTCGACATCGCTCCTGCTCTCCTCTCACCGCTTTCCGGCGAGGATCTTAGAGCTCACATGCTCTGATATTACTCGAACTAAAAATCACTGCCTGCACACTTTCCCGGTGTGCAGGTTTTTTATTGGTTCTTTTGCTAAAATCAGGTTATGAAAAAAGACGGCTCTACAACTTCTAACACTCCTGCTATCGTCATATCGATAGTCTTTCTGCTGCTCGTTTTCGGCTTTTTCGCAGTCGTTTTCTTATTTCCCAGGTCTTCTGATGTTCCACAGGATCAGACCAAATATGAGATCTACGGAGGAATGACCGGTGAGCTTAAGGACAGTGAGTTATTTGAAGAACTCCAAAATGCCCGTTCAGTCTGTTTTCTGGGTGACAGCATTACAGCCGGGACAGAGATAGGCGGCGTTCACTGGTATGACCCGCTGGCACCGTACATCAAGGGCGACATCTCCAATCTGTCCACAGGCGGCTGGATGGTCGAAAACCTCATTGAAAAGGGTAACGCTATTCCCAAAGCCGACGTGTACATTATTGCCATAGGCATCAATGACGTGCTCTTCAGAAATGCCGTAAAGTCCGCCAAGACGCCTTCTGAATTCGCGCAAAAGTGCTCACTGCTGGCAGAAACTATAAAGGGCATCTCACCCGGCGCGAAGATCTGTTTTATTGCGCCGTGGACATTTACCGGTCAGACAGAAGACATAGACGATCTGGGCAACAGCTTCCGCGATGCGCTTAAAGATATGTGCACAGGCTCCGGTTATCAATACATAAACCCAGACCCGGTTATTTCTTCAGTAATCTTGTCTGAAGGTTATGACAAATACATGTATAACGACTTCCACCCGAACGCTACGGAAGGCGTCGGACTGTACAGTTACGCGGTGTTGAAAGCTGCTTGCGAAGCTCGAAAAATCAGTGATTAAAACTATACCAACACCCATGTTGACATATTGAAGACGATATTCGGATTATCGTCTGCAAAATGTGCAAAATCGCTTGAATTTGAACATTTCGTAGACAATTTCAGGATTTTCGTCTGCAAAATGTCAACACGCCAGTTTAACTCCACAAATACAAAAAGAGCTGCCTCATTACGAAGCAGCTCTTGTATTTTTAAGTTGATCAGCCGTTAATCAGAGCTTGATCTCCATAATCCAGCCCTCAGGTGCTTCAACAGTACCCATCTGGATGCCTGTGAGTGTTTCTCTGAGCTTTGTCATGACAGGGCCCATCTCCTCCATGCCGGAAGCGAACTTGAATTCCTTGCCGTGATCGTTGATGGAGCCGAGAGGTGAGATAACTGCAGCTGTACCGCAGAGACCACCCTCTGTAAACTTACCGCTCATGATCTCGTCTAAGTATACTTCTCTCTCCTCGATCTTCATGCCGCAATAGTGCTCAGCAACGTAAACCAATGATCTTCTTGTGATAGAAGGCAGGATGGAATCAGACTTAGGTACAACGAGTGTGCCCTGGCCGTCTGTAAGGATGATGTTAGCTCCGCCTGTCTCCTCGATCTTTGTACGTGTAGCGGGATCGAGATAGATGTTCTCAGCAAATCCTTCCTTGTGTGCTGTAACGATTGCGTGGAGAGACATAGCAT
>JAEEGJ010014711.1_pt1 | contig 18476 bp, 11 predicted proteins | sample 8958761 | NCBI WGS metagenome assembly JAEEGJ01 (sample SAMN16246546, study PRJNA631951) | gut metagenome | biome: gut microbiome; feature: rumen; material: RS-attached | host: Bos | place: Iran: Karaj | collected 2018-10
GAGGAGCCGATGGTCATAACCAGAAAACAGCTCAAACTCTCGGTGAGGGTGGTTTTGCAGCTGGTTTCGGTGGCCAGGTTTCCTATGATTCATGGTCCCTCTCTCGCGGTGGCCAGGTCACTAAGTACGGAAAGAAAGGCTTTTTCCGTGAAAATGACGGAAGCTTGACTGCAAATATCAATTTTGCAGCAGGTGTTACGGATTTCATGGACGTCGGTCTTATGCTTCCGCTCTACTATGACCATGCCAATACCGACAGGTTGCCGGAAGGTGACATGTGGAAGGCTAGCCGTGGTGACCTCGAACTCTGGGCAAAGGCAAAGCTCCCGCTCGATGAAATGACTGATGGCATCTTCAATGCTGCTGTCGCCGCTCAGTTCTACTTCCCCACTGGCGACAAGTCCGTGGGTGTCCGTCCGCGTCATGCTTGGTTCTTGAACGCTGATGGCAACAGAACTCATCCATATACTCTCAATGGCATGGCCATTGGTGGTGAATTGATCCTCACCCTCGACCTTCAGAAGGTTGGCGCTCCGCTCCGCATCAACGGCAACGTTGGTTTCGTCGGTACCATTGGCAGAGGTACAAATACCTTGGTCTATGGTGGTGGCTTCAACGTCTTCCCGACTGATTGGATGGACATTTTCTTCGAAGCTAACGGTGAATTCCGTGTCGAAAAGGGTGCATATCCGCGTGATCCGGGTTACGATCCGTTCACTCTTACCCCGGGTCTCCGTTTCCACCTCCCGGCCAACATCGATATCGCCCTCGGTCTTGATGTCGGTATCCGTTCCTTCTCTACGGGCTGGGACTGGGAAGACGAAATGCACGCTGTTGGTGCATACCAGTTGCACTATGTTGACAAGCACAATGGCGTTATCGAGTACGGCTATACCCCGACTCCGCGCTTTGCAGGTACTGCTTCTCTCGTCTGGCGCTTCGGCAATGTCCGTGGTGCTGATGAAGACAACGATGGCGTAGGCAACAACATCGACCAGTGCGCAGGCACTCCGGCCGGTGCAGTTGTTGACGCTAACGGTTGCCCGCTTGATGGCGACAACGATGGTGTCTTCGATGGTATTGACCAGTGCGCTGAAACTCCGGCTGGTGCTGTTGTTGACGCTGCTGGCTGCCCGGTTGACGGTGACGGTGACGGCATTGCCGATGGTATTGACCAGTGCGCTGAAACTCCGGCTGGTGTAGCTGTTGACGCTAAGGGTTGCCCGGTTGACTCCGACAATGACGGCATTGCTGACTACCTCGACAAGTGCCCGAGCACTGCTTCTGGTGCTCCGATCGATGCTAACGGCTGCCCGATCGACTCTGACAATGACGGCGTTGCTGATTACCTCGACCAGTGCGCTAATACTCAGTCTGGTATTGCTGTTGACGCTAAGGGTTGCCCGGTTGACTCCGACAATGACGGCGTTGCTGACTACCTCGACAAGTGCCCGAACACCGCTGCTGGCCTCCCGGTCAATGCCGACGGTTGCAGCCCGGATACTGACAACGATGGCGTACCTGACGCTCTCGACAAGTGCCCGAACACCGCTTCTGGTATCTCTGTTGACGCTACTGGTTGCCCGGTTGACTCCGACAAGGACGGCGTACCTGATCACCTCGACAAGTGCCCGAACACTCTCGTTGGCGTCGCTGTTGACAAGAAGGGTTGCCCGAACAAGAACCAGGATCTCGAAAAACTCAAGAAGGGTATCCAGTTCCGTACGGGTTCTGCTAAGCTCACCAAGAGCAGCAACAAGACCTTGAACAACATCGCTAAGTTGATGAAGAAACTCCCGAACGTCAACCTCGAAATCCAGGGCCATACCGACGATACCGGTAAGGAAGAAAGGAACAAGGTCATTTCCGAACAGCGTGCTCAGGCTGTTGTCAAGTACCTCGTCAAGAAGGGCATTGACAGCGAACGTCTCCGCGCAGTTGGTTACGGTTCTGACAAGCCGATCGCAGATAACAAGACGAAGAAGGGCCGCAAGCTCAACCGCCGTGTTGAACTCGTTCCGTTCGAAAAGTAATCTTCGAATCTGAATGAAATCTAAAAAGGGGCGTCCGTAAGGACGCCCTTTTTGTATTGTGTTGAATGTCGCGAGTTGCCATGGATGTGCTACGCAATGTCATGAATTCGCAGAGCTGCTAAAAAAGCTGAGCAATAATATAAGCGGAATAACAAAAAAGCGCACCACCCGTGCGCTCTTCTAAGTTCTATCGACTAACTCTTGAACACCCATTTTTTGTAGAGGGTGAAACTTACGAGTACATAGACGACGTTTGCGATGATGTTCGCGAAGTAGGTTGGCTTCATGAACCTTGAAATGAATTCCGTAAAGCCGACACACCAGGCGGCGTTTGCAAGAACGTAGGCGCAGCCTTCGAGAACAAGCAGGTTTATGCCGTACGAGCAGAGGAAAACGATGATGAAGCGCGCGACTTCGGTGCGTTTCTTGTTTTTGCTTTCGAAATTCCAGATGCGGTTCATGATGTAGCTGTTGAGACCGCCGGCGACGAATCCTAAAAAGTTCGAAAGCTCCAGATTCCAGTCGAGGACTTGATGCAGAATCCAAACTGTGACAAGAGTAATTAAAGTGTTTATTACACCGATAATATTGTATTTGATAAAGTGTTTCACGGCGGTAAAAATACTATTTTTGCGGCATGAATTGGATTACTGGAAAAAAATGCAGTGCCGCTGAAGCGGCTGAAATGATTCATAATGGCGATGTTCTCGGGGTTTCCGGATTTACTTTGGCTGGATATCCCAAGGCGGTTCCCCTGGCGATAGCTTCTCGTGCAGAAAGACTCCATGAAGCGGGTCAGGAATTCAAGGTGACACTTTTTGCGGGCGCCTCGACGGGCGATAGTTGTGACGGCGCTCTTGCGCGCGCGAAGGCTTTGTCGCTTCGCATGCCGTACCAGTCAAATCCGAGTCTGCGCAAGGCGATAAATGACGGCAGCATCCATTACATCGACGCACACTTGGGCAAGATGGGTTATCTTGTGCGTACAGGGGCTGTCCCTGCGCCGACGGTTGCGATTATCGAAGTGTCTGCGATCTTGCCGGATGGCCGCGTTTGCCTTTCGACATCGGGTGGAAATTCGGTCTGCTATTTGGATATGGCGCCGAAGATTATTCTGGAATTGAACACGCGCCTGGGCGATAGTTGCATCGGCGTGCACGACAATGCGCTTCCGGAGCTTCCGCCGCATGCAAAGCCGCTCGCAATTTACAGTGCTGGTGACCGTGTCGGTGACGAATTTGTACGCATTGACCCGAATAAGGTTATTGCAATTGTCGAAAATGATGCCTACGATGAAGTGACGCCGTTCGTAGAACCTGACGAGGTTTCAAAGAACATTGGCGAACGTATTCTGGACTTTATCCGTTTTGAAGAATCGCATGGCAGACTCCCGAAGGGGCTTGCATACCAGAGTGGCGTGGGTAAAGTGGCGAATGCAGTGCTTTGCGCGATGGCCGATGACGAACGCCTTGGTCAAATCGATCTTTATACCGAAGTCATTCAGGAAGCCGTACTCCCGCTCCTCAAGAAAGGCAAACTCGGTATAGCCTCGGGAACGGCGCTTACGCTTTCTCAGGCTGCGCAGAAAGAATTTGTTGAAAATAGTGCGGACTGGAAAAAGCATTTTGTGCTTCGCCAGCAAGAAGTGAGCAATAGCCCCGACGTGATTCGTCGCTTGGGCGTGATTTCCATGAATACTGCTTTGGAAGTCGATATTTTTGGCAACGTGAATAGTTCTCTCGTCTGTGGTTCTGCGATGATGAACGGCATTGGTGGCTCTGCCGACTTTGCCCGCAACTGCGCTCTCGGATTTTTCCTCACGCCGTCTGTGGCGAAGGGTGGTGCGATTTCGAGCGTGGTGCCATACGTGAGCCATGTCGATCACACGGATCACGACACTCAGATTTTTGTGACGGAGCAGGGGCTTGCAGACCTTCGCGGCTTGCCTGTCGAAGAACGCGCCCGCTTGATAATCAAGAACTGCGCCCATCCGGATTACCGTGATGAACTCACGGATGTTCTGGAATACGGCATCAAGCATGCGAAGGGAATTCACCTGCCGCTTGCGCTTTCCCGTGCGTTCGAGATGCATACGCGCTTCTTGGAAACGGGCAAGATGTTGTAAGTGCTATTCTCCGATAATGGTGCTGAACCCGACAAGCGCGTGCTTTGTTGAATCCATGTATCCTTGGAAATAGACTAGGTGGCGCTTCTTGTCCAAGAGTTGGCAATGTAATGGACTGAGCGGAAGCTTGTATTCTATTTCGTAAATTTCGGCTCTAGAACAAAAGTCGGGATGTTCCCGTAGAAAACGTTCTGTTTGCGCCTTTAGAACGTTGTATTCGAAATAGAGTTCGTCGTATCGCTTATCTGTAACAAAAGCGCTGTTTGCCGTGCTATATAAGTTCATCGCCATGGTGAAGAAAATTCCCGAAATGGCGATTGTCGTTACGAGTTCGATTAGCGTAAATCCTCTCTTGCCGGAACGTTTCATTTGCTAGCTCCGTATTTGCAATAGTGGAGTGTTCTTGTCGTGTCTGTTTTGTGGCGGACAGAAATTGCGCTGTAACACGATTCTTCTTGGTCTTTTGCAACTTTTACGACTGTTTCCCATGAATTCCCGCTTTCATCGGAATGCGTGACAATGGTGTCATTTGCAATTGGCGTCGTCAATAAGATGATCTTGCTTAACTCTTGTCCATAATTGTTTATCCATGCTTTATTAGACATTGGGTTTCGGAATAAATACCCAACAACAAGAACGCCTGTGGAGGAAAGTATGGCGAAACTGACGAGCACTTCGACGAGTGTGCTTCCTATCCTGGATCGGTTATTTTTCATAGCTGGCCTCGCCGCCTAGATAAACGATATCGGGAAGGAACGTGTGAACTGTTGTGTCGTTTTGGATTTGGCCGTCTCTGAAAAAGCCTCTCCAGAGAGTCTCGCCTTCGTAAAAACCGATATGGTAGGCGATCATTTGCCCCGTTAGTTTGCCTCGGAAGTCCACCATTCCGTTTGAAATGATTGCGCCTTTGATGTCTGTGTCTTTGGCTATAGTCACAGAGATCCCTTTCATGGTTTCGTCCCAATTGTCGCCCATAAACAGGATGAGCGCCTTGTTTGCTTCTAAATTGTTGATGGTCAAGGATCCGGTGTATTCTACTTCGCCGGTTTTGCGTCCTTGAACGATTAGGTTGATGGAATTTTCTTGCTTGCGCTTTAAGGATACTTCAAGTGAATCCTGAGCAAAAAAAGTTCCTGAAAGCGAAATGCTGTCGCTAAGACAAATTGTGCGCGCAATGACGTTTGCCTTTATGGAACTGGTTCGTTCTCGTAAAAAAACTTTGTCCGCTGTAATTTTACAATAATTACAACGGCTGTCCCCTTGCATGGTGACTACACGGCAGTTGAGGCTTTCTGGAACTGCATCCGTTCCATCAAAGACGCATCTGTCTTTTTCAAACGTATTTGGGAATTGTTCTCGTGAAAGTTCTGGATAAAATCTAAGTGTGTCGAAATATTCAAGTGTATCGCCGACGTAGACGGTGTCGAAAAAGGCTTCTTTTTCTGCGCGCATCTTGTAATGGCTACTATATGAAATTGTTCCGTTTCTTAGCGCAGTGCCTCCTTCAATGTGTGACTTGCCGACAAGGCTTACGTTTGTCTGTGACGCGAGTAAAGTCAGGGCTGGTCTATTTGAAGGGATGAATCCCGTATGTACGGTAAAATGGCGCGATGAGTCGTGGTTGAATACGTTGAGCAAAGCGAATGCGCCGTCTTGTACTTGCGAGAGCGAAAAATGGATATTCCCATCTTTGTTTTCGTGTTGTAGACTGTCGGGTCTCCATGGTTTGTATTCGTTCTGCATGCGGTAAAATGCGTAGTTGACGCCGCTTTCTAATTCAAGCGTTGCTTGGGCGTCCGTAAGCCTGCGAAAAGACTCTATTCGTTCGTTTTTTACCATCGTGTAAAACGAAGAAACGAGAAATCCGATGATAACAAGAATAGCTATGGTAAGGGGAAGCGTGAATCCGCGATTGTTGCCTACCACGCACATTTTCTAAATCATTGCCTCTGCGGCGATTTCGGATTCTGTGGTGAGCCCAAGGGTAACTTTATCAGCGCCATCCATGGCGAGAGTCTTCATGCCTTCTGCAATTGCGGTCCGGCGCAGCTCTGCGTTGGATGCACTCTTGTGAATCATCTCGCGGATAGTCTCCGTCATGGGCATCATCTCGAAAATGCCGACACGCCCCTTGTACCCGCTGCCTCCACAAGTGAGGCAGCTCGGATCGCGTCCTCCGCATTTTGGGCAAACCTTGCGAACAAGCCTTTGCGCCATGATGAAGTTTACCGCCGATGCAACGAGGAAGGGCTCGACACCCATATCGATGAGGCGTGCGATTGCAGACGGGGCGTCATTTGTGTGGAGTGTGCTGAAAACAAGATGTCCCGTGAGGGCGGCACGAATGGCTAGCTCGGCCGTTTCGCTATCGCGTATTTCGCCCACCATGATGACATCCGGGTCTTGACGGAGGAGCGTTCTTAAGGCTGCCGCGAATGTCAAGTCGATTTTTGCATTTACTGCAGTCTGCGTGATTCCGTCTAGTTTGTATTCAATCGGTTCTTCGATGGTGGAAATATTCAGTTCCGGGCTCCGAATCATCTGCAAAAGCGTGTAAAGCGTTGTTGTCTTACCGCTACCCGTTGGACCGGTAATCAGGAACATCCCGTAAGGCTTATGGATTTCTTTTTCGCATAGACCGATTTGTGTGGATGTCATGCCGAGTGAATCCAGTTTGTGAATGATTGTTCCCTTGTCCAAAAGACGTAAAACCATCTTTTGCCCATAATCTGTAGGTAATGCAGAGACGCGGATATCGACGGCCTTGGTTCCGTCGTCAAAATGAATACGCCCGTCTTGCGGACGTCGCTTTTCGGCAATGTCGATGCTCGCCATGATTTTGATACGAGACGTGATTTCGGAAATGGCTCGCAGGGGCAACTTTCGTGCGATTTTAAGCACACCGTCTTTGCGGAATCGCACGAGAAATGACTTCTCGCCCGGCTCAAAGTGTATGTCTGAGACGCCCGTGTGCATCGCTTCGGATATGATTTCGTTGACCATGCGAATGACGGGGGAGTTTGCCTTGTTTCCTGCGGATGTTGAACCGAAGGCCGGAACGGCACGCTCTGCGAATGCGCTAATCCACTGAGTGACTTTGTCTTCGTCTGCCTGGACCGGGTTCACATAGACTCCGGCCGCGACCTGTATATCGTTGATTAAATCGTAATCATCAACATCGGCCATGGCAACCGTCAACCGCTTGTTCTCTTCGTTGTAATCGACAGGAATGACTGAATAACGAACCATCAGCTCTTGCGGTAAAAATCGCAAGGCCGTTTGCGGTGGCGGATTTTTGAGCTCAAAAGGCATCTTACTTCTTTGTTGAGTCAACCTTGGCAGTGTCTGTCGGAACAAGGAAAATGCTGATGGAACGCAGAATCAGGTTCAATGACGTGTCCGGATTGCTGATGACATCGACGGTGTCTTTGGGGAAGTAGCCGTCTTTTGTGACAACAACTTGGTTGACGTAACTCTCTTCAGAAGGGAATATCACCGTGCCGCTCGAATTAGTGTATAGCACTTGTGCGGATTGAACTTCGTTTGTCAGTTCGACCTTGGCCTTTTCAACCGCCTCGCCCGATATTTTGTCAGTGACGATGACCGTGTAACGAACGGGGAGACGCGAATCCGTGTCTTCGTCCTGGAGGCAGGAGGTGAGGAAAATGGCGCAATAAGCGAGGATGAATAAAAATGCTTTTTTCAATGTGGTATCCCTGAAATTAAGATGAAATCTAGAAAAAGTTATGCTTGACTGTTTTCTTGTTCTAAAAAATGATGGCCGATGAACGTTCTTTTTGCTTTATATTGTGTGTGATGATTTGGGATTTTGTTTAAATTTAATTACTTCGTAAGTTGGTGGAGACTGGTGTGTGGATGTAAAGAATAATTTGTTATATACAATTTTATTTTACAGTCGTAAAAAAGTAGGAACGCTGTATAACGCATTTTTCTTACAATTTATCAAATTGCTTATAAACGCTTCTTGTTTATGAGGAACTTTTTTTCTTTTTACTTTCTTTTTCTACATTTCGCACTATGAATTTTATATGCAAATGCAAGTTTGTCTTTGTGCTGTTGTTCGCTTTTTGTACAACAGTGCTTGCACAGTCCTTTGTTCCGCTCCCGATTGCGGATTCCATCATTGTCAAGAACCTGAATGTCAAAAATACCGAGATTCGCGATCTTTTGCAGGGAATGGCGGTCCAGTATGGCCTGAACTTGTTCTTAGCTCCCGATGTGCGTGGCCCGGTTACGGTCAATTTCAATAACCAGCCGCTCAAGGACGCCTTGCGACTGCTGTTGCAGTGGAACGGTTACGAGTACGTTATTGATGGCGGGACTATTCGCGTGCAGAAACATGTGGAGAAGGCGCCGGAACCGCCCAAACCTCCTGAGAAACATTTTGTTGTCGAAAGCAGGGGCGGTGCACTGACTTTGGATGTCGAAGACGCTCCTTTGGGCAAGCTTGTCCGCAAGATTGTCTCGGTGACGGGGAAGAACATTTTGCTGGAGCAGGACGGTAACAAGACTGTGACGGTCTATGTGCAGAACATGCCGTTTGAACGGGCTCTGCGCCATGTGGCGGAAACGGCTGAACTGGACTACGAGGATGAAGGTGGTGTCGTTTCCCTCAAGAAACCTTCGTGGAATCTTGGTTCAAAAAGTCAAGAAGGTGGTGGGCGCTTTAGGGTTAAGCTTGTCAACGATTCTCTGTTGAATATCGAGGCGATTGATGCTCCGCTAGCTTCTCTCTTGAGCGAAGTGCTTGCTCAGACTAAACTGAACACGATGGTCTATGGTAAAATCGAGGGCCAGGTGACATCGCACATTTCGGGAATTTCCATACGGGATGCTCTCAAGTATTTGTTCCGCGGTACGTCTTACACGTTCTGGGAACGTGACGGTGTGTATTTTATCGGCCCCCATGAGATGCAGACGGCCGACAATTCGCTTTTGATCAAACTCAAGCATTTGCGTGCCGAAGATGTCATCAAGCTTTTGCCCACGACGCTTACAAAGAGCACGCAGATTCAGGTGGTCAAGTCGCAGAATGCCTTGATGGCTGTGGGTAACTACGATGTTCTTGACGCTATTTCGCAGTATGTCGATAAGATGGACTTGCCGGTGGCGCAGATCTTGATCGAAGTGCTCGTTGTGGATATGGATATCGAAAAGGGGCATAGCCACGGGTTGAATTTGCTATTCGGAAAGGCTTCGCAGAATATGGGTTCCGAAAAGTTGTTCCCGAGTATAGACCAGACCTTGAATGCCAAGCAGACGCAGAGGATTTTCAATGGGCTTGGACTTGGCGAGGTTGTCAGCGTTCCGAAGGACATGGTGACTAAAATCAATGCCATGGAGCAGGAGAAAATTCTCGATGTGAAGGCTCGCTCGCAGATTGCCACGTTGAATGGCGAAACGGCGGTGCTCACGATTGGCCAAACGCAGTATTACATGATGTCTTCCGAGGTGGATTACAACCAAGGCGATGCGGTTACTTCAAAGACAACGCAACGTTTTGAACAAATTGAGGCGAACTCCAATATCACGGTGACTCCTTATGTAACGGGCGAAGGCGAAATTACCTGCGAGATTGTTCCGGACTTTTCGGAGCCGGAGGGTAGCTTTAATAGTTCTGTTCCGCCGACGCTTAACAAGCGTTACGTGAAGTCTTCTGTCCGTTTGCGTGATGGCGAGACGATTGTGCTTGGCGGCATGGTGAAAGAATCTGTGAACGACGTGTATAACCAGGTTCCGTTCCTTGGCTCGATTCCGGTGATTGGTTGGTTGTTCAAGAACGTGGAACGTGTGCGTAGCAAGAGCCAACTTATGATTTTTGTCACGCCGCATATTTACTACGGTCACGAGGGCAGTGTCGATATCGCTGACGAACTAGAAAAAGCGAAGCAACCGCTTGTCCCGAAAAAGGAAAAGAAAAAAACGGTTGAAATTGATGATGAATTTGTCAAAAAAATCGAAAGTGCCGATAATGCTGAAGTGGAAGCCGTAGAATCTTCCGAAGTAAAAACTGAACCAGTTGTTAAGGATACGGTGGACAAGTAGTGGCGACGGCTTTAGGAAAGATGCTTGACGATGCCACCGGCCGGTTCTGGTGGGTGCTTGTTGTAAGTGATTCCGTAAATGCGGGTTCGGCCCATATTCTGCGCGTGATGCGCGGTCGTGGAGCGGGTCGCAGCTTTGTCGATTTTTCGTTTTCGGGAACTATCGAGGAATGCCGCGAATTCCAGGTGAAAAACGGCGGTGGCGCCGACGGTGTTCTGCTAGTTGATGGTGTTACTCCGGTAAAAGTCGTTTCGGATGAAGTGGGATCGGTTGCCGATTTTCCTGGATACAAGAACGAGAATTTGGATTCTGTAGAATCGGTCAGTGGCGATTTTTCGGTGGTGGCGCTAAAGAGTGCCGTTGAGAATTTTGTTGCCGAAATTGAGAAGTGGCGCTTCAAGATTTTGCTCCATGTCCCATCGTTGCTTGTCGCCGTGGAACTGATTAACATTTCTTCTGATGAACCTTGTCTCTATACCAACTGCGATGGCGGTTTTGTTCGGCTATTGCTTTCGTCTGGTGGAAAAATTGTGGCGGGTTACAAGGTTCCGGGCGATGATTGTGCTCGGATGGTGAGTTTTGCCCAGGAACATTTTTTCCTGAAGAATGCCGCTGAAGAGCATTTTGAGGTGAATGCGGAATTGCTCGCGAAAACCATTGCCGAAGATGCCTGGGTGTTTCGTACTGATGGGGTTCCCGCTTTCCATACGATGGCGGACAAGGATGCGTTGAACCGAATTCGCGAGGCTGCGCTTTCTCGTCGTATTTTAAAGGTTTGTCTAGTTCTGCTTACTTTGTCCCTTGTGATTTTGGTTGCCTTCCGTACCGGAGCGGGAGTGTATGTCGATCGTTCGGAATCCAAGATTCAGGGATTTAAGGCTAGAGTCCAGAAACAAAAAGAACTTTCGCAAGTGTTGGAAAATCTGGAAAATGATAGGGCTGCTTCGGAATCGTTCTTGATGCATCGTAGCCATGTCGCGACATCTTTGAAAAATTTTGTTGTTAATGTTACAGATAACGTTTGGATTACGAGCTGGAATGTCTCTCATGGGAATCATTCCGTGCATGGATATGCCATTACGCCTGAAGACCTTTCTGATTTTTTATCGACGCTTGAAAAAGAGCGTAATCTTGTCAATGTTAGGCTGAAGACGACCGAAAAGACGACATGGAATAAGCTTCAGGTGGTGAAGTTCAATTTAGGTGCGGAGGATGTTCGATGAAAATGTTCCTTTCGCAAAAGAAGTATGGTATAATTGCAGTCGTCGCGGTTGCATTTACCTTATATGCTCTCTTCGGCTTTATTGTGCCTGCGGCAAAGCACGCTGCGGAAACGTTTTTTATGGTTCGTTCCGAAATCAAAATGTCCGAATCGGTACAGAATGCCGATACGTCTCCGGATTCCTTGATTGCTGAATACAACAACGTTTCTTCGCGTATTAAGAAATACACGAATGTGCATGTAACCTCCTCGAAAATCCTCACGTTTGTTCATGATGTCTCAGGGAAAACGGGAATTGTTTTAAATGATTTATCTACGGGAGAAATGCGCTATTCTGGAGACAAGATCGAAATTCCAGTGTTCTTTAAGACTTACGCACCCTTTATTGACGTGTTGAAGTTTTTGAAGGAACTGGAAAACGGAATCTTCTGCATCCGTGCCGACGATGTAGGCTTGAATCGCAATGAAAATGGCCTTGTTTCTGCATCGGTACGTTTCTCTGTTTTGAGCAGAAATGCAAACGATACGGCGAAAACGGCAGGCTCGGTAGGGAAAAAATCGAAATTGACTCTAAAGGACATGCTTACATTGCTGCAACCGCAAGAATTCTCGATTGACAAAATACGTGATCCATTTAGTTTGCCTAAGCAACTGATGCCCAAGCCGAAAGCTGCGCCGGTCAAGGTTGCAAAGCCTGTAGATTCTACGCCACCCAAGGAACATCCGCCAATCACTCTTGACGCTGTTCTGCCTGGAAACAATCCTGTTGCAATCCTCAAATTCAATGGGGAATCTGCTGTCGTGAGCGTCGGTCAGAAAATTTGGGGCGTGACTGTTGTCGCCATCAAGAACGATCGCGTAGTGTTAAAGGACGAAATCGGGAAATTCGAAGTTAAGAACTGAGAATTTTGACTGTAAAAACTCTTTTGTGTATTTTTTTTAATAAATTTGCAAAATTGAATGGTTTTATTGTAAATAAAAATAAAACTTTGATGGTTTCTTTGACGTTTTGTCAATGAATACAAATTTTTTTCTTGGTAATTTGGTATTGTTAATTTATATATTCCGCATATCTATTATACGGAATGTTTTGTATGAAATATTTTATAACAACAATCGTTTCTCTGGTCCTGATGACAAATGTCGCCTGGTCGGAACCGTCTGTCCGCCTTCTTAGCGAACGCCACCGAACGGAATGGAACTGGATTGAATACAGAATCTCGGTCACCAACACCACTTCGACTCCGATACAGAACCCCGAAGTCCGCTATTTTGCGGAAAATACGTGGATTCAGTACTGCAACAATCCGCAGCACGCCGCTCAGTGTGCTTCCATCGGTAATCCCGCGGAAGCCACGGACTCCCTTCTGAAGGTTGATGTGGACTATGCCAGCAGGCTGAATCCAGTACACAAGACGGTATCAACGGCAGGAAAAGTCACCGCCGTGAAGCTGAAATTCACTGGTGCGCTCAATCCGGGCAAGACGCTGAAGGTGAACTTCAGGATCCACAAGAGCGATTGGTCCACTTGGAGTGCTGCGAACGACTGGTCGTACCAGAAGAGTTCGGGTGTATCCGAGCCGAACTACTTCTTTGCCGTGTATGATTCGGACGGGAACATCCTCTGGGGTGATGATCCGTTGACCGGGAAGGCAAATTCCGATGTCGAGGTGTGGCATGACCGTGGCGGCAACTCTGTCGTGACTAAGTACGATGGGAATGCGTCCGAGGTCCAGAAGGCGGGCCGTTTTTGGATGCTGAAGGACGTTCCGATGAACGGAAAGGAAGCGGGCTTGCTGGAACAGGCCGGTGTTACGAGGCTTTCTGCTTCGGCATGGGGTGAAAAGACCCTTATATTGATGAAGTCGAACGCCAATGTGAAAAAGAGAAAGCTTGATTCCCTTGTCTATGGGTTCTACAATTCCTTCAGTGTTGACGATTCTACTAGGCTCAAAGTAGAATTTAAACCTGAAGATTGGACTGAACGCCAAATGGTTTGTGATTCTCAAGGTTCTTGCCATGAAGAAATTACAAATCTGCAGAGCGTAAGAATGAGCAATCGTTGTTGGGACGATATTGCCATGGATAGCTGTAAAAGAATTGTCGATGAATGTGGCGGAACCAATACCGCAATTAACAATTATGTTGTCATTTCTAAGAATACAAAAGAAGCTATAAATTGTTTGGCAAATAATAGAAATATTTACTCTCTTAATGTTGTTAGAGATGAACCAGTCCAAAATGATTATGGTCGAAGCGCTATAAACATAGAGAATCTTCAAGTAAATGAATGGCGCCGATGGAATATTGATTTTACCGGTTTCAACGATAATGTGGAAACATCGTGGCTAAGAGATGCTTCGGGTAAACCGCTAAAATACACAGGGGAAAATATTGTAGTCGGTGTTTATGATACTGGTATTTATTATGATCATGACGGAATGATAGAATGGGAAGGAGGAAAACCGAAAGCGAGAAGAGCTTATGGGGATAAGGATCCAATTGAGAATGGCTCGAATGGAGATGATGATGACTATTTCCATGCAACGCATGTGGCTGGAATCATAGGTGGTAATGGCAATGGTATTGAGTCTCCTAATCACATGTATAGAGGCGTTGCACCGAAGGTGAAATTCTATTCGAATGGGTCAAGTGCTAGTTATCCTCAGCGAGGCCATGTTGTAAATCACTCGCATGTAGGCGGTTATGAAACTAATACAGAGAAAGCGATTTTTAAAAATTGGAAGGATAGTGAGGATCCAAAGCCGAAGACCTTTGTTGTGGCTGCTGGTAACTATGCTTTAGGTGACTACCGTGTAGATGAAGATGGGAAGGAAAAAAAATGTAATTATGGTAGGGGATACCATTCCATTTCTTTTGATACAAAAAATGGAATTGTGGTCGGTAACTATGCAAGCCGTACTAAGATTCCGAATACAAATTCTAGTCTAGGCCCAACATGGGATGGCCGAATTAAGCCTGATGTCATGGCGCCAGGAAGTGGGTTTCAGGGATCTTTTGATGCTAATAATAAATTTGAAGTTTATTTAGATGAAATTACATTTGAACGTCTTGGTTTGACATATAAGTTTGGAAAGTTATCTCATGCTGATGGTGGAAAAATCTCTGGTTGTTTGGTTCCTGGATCTGTTTTGTCAAATAAAAAGTATATCGAAGATATGGAAAAAGCGGATAATGATGGCAAAGCAGCTTTAAATGGGGCCCTATGTAATTATGTGCGTGAGCAATGGTATCAGAGTATAAATATTGTTTCGGATAATAAATCTTTGAATGACAAAGTCCTTCTAATTTCTGATGGTTATCCTTTGCGTAGTGGGATATATGTTAATTGGGATCATAGAACATTCAGGAATACACCATTTGATGTGAAAAGGGGTGATCATATTAAGATCCGTATGAGAATACCTGCACATATTCGTTCGTTCTTCAGGGTTATGAGAGGTAATTTGTACTTGGCAGAAGGAGTAGATTTTTATTACTCAGAGAAAAAACATAAACATGTTGATTTCGAATGGAATCTTGGAGATGGCGGTGATGGCTATTTTGAAACGGACGTTGAATGGAAGGAAGATGATGTTCTATCTAATTATTTAAGAATTGGTTTCAATTTTGATTATGGTGTGTTCTCGAGTGAACCTTGCAATCGTTCTACGAAAGGAACTTGCTATAAAGATGAGGAAGGAACATCTATGGCGGCTCCGTATGTTGCCGGAATTGCAGCCTTGATGAATCAAGCTTATATGGAAATGATAGATGATAATGAGTCATATACTAAATCTTTGCGTAATTCAACTTCGAAAGCTATTCTCATTCACACTGCGGATGATATGATTGATGAAAATGGCTTTGCTCGCACGAAAATTTTTGATGTTGAGGCTTCGTCTTATAATGTTCAAACTTCGTCTGGTTTATCGGTACCTTTTACGTATGGAAAAGGGCCTGACTTTGTTACCGGTTGGGGTGCTGTCAATGCTGAGAAGGCTTTAGACATGTTTGATTTCTATAATGATTATACGAATGAATTTGACAAATTTAAAGAATTTGAAATTGCAGGAAATGTATATAAAAAATGGATTATAAGGGTGGATAGGCTCATAAACCGTCTTCGTACGACTTTGGTGTGGGATGATGCTCCAGGGGACGAAAAACTTACGAAAATGGATGAAAAACTCCAGAATGATCTCGATTTGTACTTAATTTCTCCAAGTGGAAAGTACTATTTTCCGTGGAGACTTAATCCCTTGTCAACAGAACATATCAATGAAAAGGGGGAAGTCACGGATGAATGTTCGAACGGAACTGAAAATATATCTTTAGAAGAATCGCTACGACCTGCGCAAAATGAATGCGGAGATGGAACGATCCTATATTATTCCTGCTTTGATCATTTGAATAACGTAGAAGTTGTAGATGTAGATTTCCCTGAACTTGGAGATTGGGTTGTTGTTGCGTATGGAAGAAAGGTTGTGCAGGGACAACGTGTAAGTGAAGATAAGCATCAATTGCAAACGGCTTCCATTGTAAGTGATTTTCCCTTGGAAGATAATCCTGGAAATATTGGTTGTGATATTTCTCATCCCTATTTGCCTCAGACTTCCTTGACCTGTACCTACAATTTTGGGAATAGCCTTACGAATTTCGTGACGTTTTCGAACCGGACCTTTGTCGGCACGGGTGATAAGATAGAACTTAAGGATGAAAAAGACAAACTCATTGGCGAATATACGGGCAGCCAACTGGCTGGAGTCCGCTTGAAGGTCGATTCCCGTAAGCTCACGGTAAGGCTTGAAAGTAGTAATAATGAATTGAATAAAAACAATTATGGATTTAGTATTGATAGGATTGAGATGATTCCCTATCCAATGCTTTTTGGAATTTCACACTAAAAAAAGGAAAAACTCATGAAAAAAATCTTCTATGCAATTGCGCTTCTGTGCGTTAGCACATTTGCTACGGAAACCTGCTATATTGCTGATGATCCCACCTTCGGCCGAGAAAGACGGTGCACGACAAGTGGCTATATTTGTGAAGTTGGAATCGATGTTGGACGTCGGGGTGGTGCTGATGCCATGTATTTCTTCCTTGGAACTACCTCGACTTGTGAAAGGTCGGCTTGGTTCTTGACTGGGGACAGTCAGATGATGACATATGTGTTTAACGATTATATTGATGCAAATAATAAGCCGCAAACAGATGTTTCACCAAGTACTGCTACAAAGTTTTTCCTTAATAGCGATAATCAGTATGCAGGCCCACTTGCCATGACTGTGGCCGGCTCGTTTGCATTGTCTGCATATAATCATTCAAATCCTGTTACTGTAATCTATACTTACAATAAGAACATTAATAATAAGAGGTTTGATAAAACAACAAATCAAAACCTCCTTGTTGAGCATAGTGGCATTCGAGTTTTGGCTCTAGTTTCTAACAAGTAAGTATAATCAAAGTTATTTTTTCAATGAAGGAGACTTGAAAAAGTCTCCTTATCCTTTTTGTAAATCTTTTTGTTAATGATATTGATATTGCGCGAAATAAGGTTCTTTTAATCGCCATTTGTTGACCGAATCCTGTAATAAATATATTTTTGCTAGGGGATGTTTATGTGTGGCTAGAATTTGATGACGAGGGCATCTCTTTATGGGAATTTTTTCTCAGAACGCTTTTAGGGGTCGTGCACTGTGCTCCCAACTTTTGTTTTCTGTTTTACTCGCGGCATTCCTTGTAGGGTGCGGTGACGATTCTTCAAGTGGTCCGGACAGATCGAGTTTCAATAGCGAATTGTCCAATGCAAATGAGGTCTCGTCTTCCTCAAATGCGGACTCAAAACAGAGGTCTTCGTCGAGTAGCGTTAAAGATAGCGGCTCGGCAGATGAAAAATCTTCTTCGAGTTCATTGAAAGAAATCGAACCTCCTGAGGAGGGGCTGGACATTGTATATGTTCTCGTAAATGGAGCTGTTTCGGGTGTTGTCGCGTTGGACGAATTTTCTAAGGGCGCCCAGGTTGAAATGGTCCAGTTGAATTCCGAAGAGGGCTTTGCAAGGACCAAGGTTTCCTTTAAGGGAGATATCGGCAAGGACGGGGAATACGAAATCAAAAAGATCAACTTGTGGTCTCCGTATGTTTTGTTTTTTGCGGACGGAAAAATTGAAAGTGTTGTCGATGGTAAATCGTCATCGGTTTCGCTTACGGCTTTGGGTGATGCGACTTTTGGCGAAGTGTTCAATTTGAATTTGCTGACCACGCTTGAAGCTGGGCGTGCTATTGACATTTTGGGTGCCGAAAAAAATATTTCGTATGAAGAAGCCCGTATTGATGCAGCGACGGACGTGTGGAACATGTTCCATCTGGAGTCGATTGATTTCGACATGACCGAGACGATTCATGTTTCGGATATCAGCGAATCGGGTGCGGCGCTTCTGGCATCGACGGTCTTGTTGCAGGCGGGTGCCGATGGTGACTTTGCGAAATTCTTTAAGGATGTTCTTGCCGATGTGCGCAAGGATGGCAAGTGGGACGATACTGGCGTTCGTCTGTCCATTGCGGACTGGGCGCTGGCAAGCGATATCAAGGATGGCTACGCTTCGATTCGCAAGGTGCTTGAAAAACGACAGAGCAAGGTTGCAGAGTTTGAAAAGTATTTACGGCGCTTCTATTTGGCAGAACTGGAATTCCCCGACTGCGATGCGGAAACGGACGGCGATGTTTTCTTTGTCAAGAACAAGTCCAGCAAGTTCTATGCTTCGAAGTATGACGATGTCTCGAAATCGAAGGACCGCTTTGTCTGTAATGAACAGAAGGGATGGACTGCGATTCCGGATAGCTTGAAGGACTTTATGGGCGATGCAACGCCGGCGAAAGACGGCGAGGTTCGTCGCGGTGCGTTTACGGGCGAGTTCTTGACATACGACGGGACGAAGAAAACATGGCGCAAGGCGACCGCTGTTGAAAAAGACCGTTACTTTGTTCTTGAATCAGGTATAAAAGAGTTCGTCGATATCCAGGATGTCT
>JAEEGJ010014716.1_pt1 | contig 18473 bp, 13 predicted proteins | sample 8958761 | NCBI WGS metagenome assembly JAEEGJ01 (sample SAMN16246546, study PRJNA631951) | gut metagenome | biome: gut microbiome; feature: rumen; material: RS-attached | host: Bos | place: Iran: Karaj | collected 2018-10
ACGTTAATTAATTTAGCAAAAAAAGCACGAAAGTGAACGAAATTTCTGCAATTTCCTCAGATTTTGGAAAATGCGCCTAAAACTAGGCCGGCTCGAACATGTCGATGCGCTTCTTGTGCTTGCCGCCCATGAATTCCGTCTCGAGGAACTTCGTGGCGAATACTTCGCACTGTGCGTAGGCGATAATGCGTGCGCCCATGCAGAGCACGTTCGCGTCGTTGTGGAGGCGGGTGAATTCGCAGGAGGTGAGGTCGCCACAGACGGCAGCGCGGATGCCCTTGTGCTTGTTTGCCGCCATGCTCATGCCGATCCCGGTACCGCAGATGAGGATACCGCAGTCCGCTTCCTTGCTGGTAATCTTGTTGCAGACCTTGTCGGCGAAGATCGGGTAGTCGCAGGATTCCGTGGAGTCGGTACCCATGTCGAGCACTTTGTAGCCCTTGTCTTCCAGAAACTTGACGAGTTTTTCCTTGTATTCAAACGCGGCGTGGTCGCAGCCGATGGCGATGGTCTTGAACATGATTAAAATCCCGGTTTTCGAGTTGAAAAGTCCATAACCTTGAACTTTATCGGGCAATATAGATAATTCATCGGGTTATGGCTTTTGGGGGCTCGGGACCGGTGCAAAATAAATCTATTTTTGGCCTGTTATGGGCAATCTAGAGACCGACAGCAAGTTCCTGAAAAAGGCGATGATCGTGAACGTGGTGGGGACAATCCTCAAGGTTTGCGGGCCTCTCCTGACGTTCGTGATGGCGCGCATTTTCGGTGCCGCCGAATTCGGTATATTCGTCTCGGCGCAGACGCTTCTCCTCACGATTGCGCACTCGGCAACCCTCGGGCTCGACAAGGGGCTTTACTGGTACCTGCCGCAGAACAAGTTGAACAACCGTACCGCGCACGACGGAATCATGGAGTCGTTCTGGGTTGCGGCGGGCATATCGCTTCTGTGCATGTTGGTCATTTTCGTAGGTTCCTTCACGCCCTATATTTCGAAGGAACTGCCCTGGTATGCCATCTCGCTTTTGTTCTATGTGGGCACCTACGTGTTCAGTACGGCATCGGAAGGGAACCGCCGCCCGCAGAATGCCGTGTTTGTCAATTCGTTCCTGACGGTGACGCTCGCGCCAGCGGTATCCATCGCGCTATACTTCTTGAATATCCCGCATGCGCTTCCGTTGGGCCTTTTTGTGGGCCAGGTGGTGGGCTTTGGCGTGCACTTTGTGCTGGTACGCCGCCAGTTCCCGGATATGCCCCTCCTGCCGGGCAAGCTGCCACCCAAGAGTTTGGTGCTTTATTCGTTGCCGCTCGGGCTTGACGAGGTTGTCGCGTCGTTCCTGCTGCGTTCGAGCCTCTGGATGGTGATGCTTTTCCTCGGGCCCGAAAAGGCCGGTGCCTACGGCATCATGGTCACCATCTCGAATGCCCTCCAGACAATCCGCGTGGGCTTTACGCCGATCCTTACTCCGGTGGTTGCGGGTATGGACAAGGAACGCCTCAAGACCGACCTCAAGCCGGTCTACAGTTACTGCGTTTTCATGGTCACGTTCATCCAGCTGCTTATCGGGTTCTTCATCGTGCTGTTCCCGGACTTGATTCTAGGCATTGCGGGTAAGGACTTTATTGTTCAGCCCGAAGCGCTGGGCATATTGCTGTTCGTGCACCTGCTGGGCGGGTTTGGCGGAATGTCGAACCTGGTCATCAACGGGCTCGGCAAGACGCTTTATTCGCTGAAGATGGACTTTACGTCCCTTGTGGTCACCTTGGTGACGGGCTATTTCCTGATTCCCGCATTCGGGCTCGTGGGCGCTGCGCTCGCCATGCTTTGCCAGCAGGGCGTAGCGATTATCTGCAATAACATCTACCTGATTATGATGGGCTACAGGCCGTATTCCATAAAGCTCGTGTCGCAGGCGCTTTGGATTGTGGGGCTCATCGCTTTCTACATTGTGGTGAACATGGGCGTGTTCTCCATGGTGATGTGGCAGAAGATAGTCGTGTACCTAGTGATTATTGCCCTGTTGCTCCTTTACTGGAAGATTGTCAAGAAGCATTTCTCCGCGAACGCCAACATCCCTAAAAAGCAGGCGTGATTATGATTCCCAAGAAAATCCATTACATCTGGCTGTCCAACGACCCGCTGCCGAAGCTGCCGCAAATATGCATCGACAGCTGGAAGCGCCATTGCCCGGATTACGAAATTGTCCATTGGGACATGGAAAAGAGCAGGGCGGTTATCGATAGCGTTCCCTTTGTCCGCGAGGCGGTGGAACAGTCCAAGTGGGCTTTCGCGAGCGACTATATCCGTCTGTACGCTCTTTACCAGGAAGGTGGCGTGTATTTGGACAGCGATGTGTATATGTACCAGAGCTTCGACCCGTTCCTCGAAAACGAGTACTTTACCAATATCGAGTATACGGTGCATTTCAAACGTAGCGAGTCCGAGAAGCTTTTGAACGAGGACGGGAGCAAGAAGGATCCGGATCAGATGGTGATTCCGGGACTTGCGTTGCAGGCGGCCATTTTTGGTGCGCGAGCAGGGCACCCGTTCCTCAAAAAGTGCATGGAGTACTATGAGGGCCGTCCGTTCGTGTTGCCCGACGGAAGCCTGAACACGACGAATATTTCGCCCTGCGTGTACGCGCATATTGCCCAGCAGTACGGGTTCGTGTACAAGAACGAACTGCAGAAACTCTCCGAAGGGATGACAATTTACCCGGGCGATATCTTTTTGCCGAGCATGAACGAGTCCAAGACAAAGCCGTTCGCGATCCACGTGACCAACGGCAGCTGGCGCCCGTTCTTACACCGCCTGAAAAATTTCCTCAGGAATTCGCCGCGAGGGACTACTGAAGGCCGCCTTGCCGCTTACGAAAAGAAGCCGGCTGTCACCCTATAGAAAAGGACTTTTTATGCCGAGTGTAAAATACCTTTTTGTTCTGACAAGTTCCCCGAAGGACTTTTTCTGCGAGCAGACGCTCGTGGCGATTGCCTCCCTGCGTGTGCATAACCCGGGCGCCTTCGTGACGCTCCTGACTGACGACAAGACTGCGGAAACCCTCACCGGCCCGCGTGCGGTTTTGAAGGATGCGGTCGATGAACTGAAGGTGCTGACCCTGGATGAAAAGTTCACGCCGATGCTACGTTCCCGCTACCTGAAGACGGTCATGCGCAATGTAATCGATGGCGACTTCCTGTACATGGATTCCGACATTGCCATCGTGGGCGATCTCTCGATTCCCGAGGAATGGAAGGGCGGAATCTATGCGGTGCTCGACTTCCACACGAACCTCTCGAAGGCAATTAACCGCAAGAAGGTCTTGAACAATGCGAAGATGATGGGCTTCTCGCCGATTCTTAACGACGAAATTTTCAATGGGGGAGTGATGTTTGCCGCAGATACTCCCGAAGCCCGCAAGTTCTTCGAGACCTGGCACGAACTCTGGCTCTATTGCGTGTCGAAGAATTTCCCGTACGATATGGCGAGCCTTGCCGAGACGAACTTCAAGTTCGGCTACATTACCCAGAAGATGCCCGGTGGCTGGAACTGCCAGCTGGCTTACGGTAACCGATTCCTCCCGACGGCGAAGGTGCTTCACTTTTTCGGTTCGCGCATCATCGATACCCGCGGCCACAAGGTGCCCGCAAGCATGGACCTGTTCTTGCCGAAAATTTTGCGCAAGGACTTCTACACGAACCTGAAGAACATTCCTGTGAAGGTCAATGCCGACAAGAGCATTACCATCGACGAATACTACGACGATGTGATTGCCCACGCCAAGGAAGAATTTGAGTTCCAGACCCGCAAGGTGGGGGCGGCGGGCGCCTACATTATCCGCAGCTACGCCTTCGCCAAGTCGCTCGCATGGATTTACAAGAAGATGCCATTCCTCGTGTTCCCCTTGAGGGTTATCGGAAAAATCCTCGGGAGGTAACGATGAACCTGCTTTTTAACCTGGTGGCGGTACAGCCGATTCACAGCGCCAAGTTCCATGGCGGTGGAAGTTACGGCGAAGTGATTTTCTGGGCGCTGGTGAAGCGTGGCGCGAAGTTCTCCTGTGCCTACGACAGTAAAAAATATCTGGACCCGGCGATTGTCGAGGCCTGCAAGGAAAAAGATATCCCGCTGTTCGATATCAGCGTGCAGACCCCGCAGGAAATCATTGACGCAAACAAGATTGATACCTTCTATACGCCGCTCTATTCACTCGAAAAGAAGTGGGCGATTGACGTGAAGGACTTCGTGTTTACCTGGCACGGCGTGCGTGCACTGGAAATGCAGTACAGCTGGGCAGGTGTCGGTTTTGCCAAAAAACTTGGACAAAAGTTTGAAGCGCTGGTGCGTTACCGCGAAAGCTGGAAGAAGTATTTCTACAAGCCCAAGTACCAGGCGCTCGCAGCCCGCATGGCCGAGGGCAAGGCGCGTACGATTACGGTGAGCGAACACAGTCGCGCCTCCATCAAGGCGTTCTTCCCGGAACTCCTGAATCTGGAAATTCCCGTATTTTATAGCCCGATGACGGAATATGAACCGCAGGGATTCCTGCCACCGGGAGTGGCTGCGAAAAAGTACTTCTTGCTCACGAGCGGAGCCCGCTGGGAAAAGAACAACCTGCGTGCCGCCCGCGCGTTCGATGAACTGGTGGACATGTATGAATCGCAGGGCAAGTTGCTCGACATGAAGATGGTCATTACCGGGGCGACGAATGCGCGTGCCTACCTGCGCCACCTCAAGCATAAAGACCGCTTTGTGCTTCTTGGCTATGTGGAAAACAAGGAACTGGAATTCTTGCACCAGAACGCCTACGCGTTCGTGTTCCCGAGCCTGAACGAGGGCTTCGGCTACCCGCCGGTGCAGTCCATGCGCTATGGCGTACCCGTGGCGGCGAGCGGCACGACTTCTATTCCCGAGGTCTGTGGCGATGCGGTGCTGTACTTTGACCCGTATTCCATAAGCGAGATCAAGAACCGCCTGGTGCAACTACTCGATACCAAGATTTACGACGAGTATGCGGCGCGTGCCCCCAAGCGGTACGCGCAGGTTCATGCCCGCCAGGTCGAGGACCTCGAACACGCTGTTGACTTTATCTTGAAGGTGTAAACGTGCGCTTGCTAAAGAATCCCTACCTTGCGATGGCGCTTGTGGCTCTGGTGGTGCAGAGCGTGTTGTTGGTGTTTTTCTACAGCCTGCCGGACCCGCTTGGACTTTCGATGTCCGAAATGTTCGAAGGCAAGACGCTTTGGCAGATTTTCATGGCCTTCGGTGCAGTGCTTGCCATGGCGGGCCTCTTTGGTTTTGCCCGTGCTCCGCGTGGGCTGGCGATTTTTTACGGCCTTTACTTCTTCGTGGCGATTGCGGACTATGACGTTTTCCGCTTTTCGCACCAGCGTCTTTCCTATTCCTTCTTGCGCACGTATTTCCATATCTCGAACATCACCGATGCCACTACGGTTTCTACGCTGGGCGGTGACCTGCTCGGCACTGTACTCTGGGTATCGATGGTCGTGCTCTGCTTTACGGGTGCAATCGCGTTCGTTGTGGCCTATACGCTCCGGCTGCGTGCGCGCCGCCAGACGCTCGTGCTCGATAACCGCAATGGGGCCTGGAAGCCCGCTTCCCGGAAAATTCCTGGCGTGATGTTTGCTGTCGGTATGGCGCTCTCGCTGGTGCCGCTTGTGCTGTTCCTTACGGGTACGCGCGGGTGGATTGAAATCCCGGTGACGCACACGAAGGTGGATATGCGGTTTACGCTCGGCAAGCATACGCTTACTGCGCCGATTCTCCATATTGCTGCGGTTGAGACTTTCGAGTTCATTCACGACAATGCGAAGATTACCGAGGAACTTGTTGGCGACTTGGATGCCTTCCTGCCGAAGGACTTTGCGGCGGGTCGCAACGATGATCTGGAACTCCCGATGTACCGTGGCGCCCCCACGCACGAATACAAGGCAAAAAAGCCCTACAACATCGTGTTCATAATGGGCGAATCGTTCAAGGGCCGCATCTTCAACAAGATGCTCGAGGGCGATACCGCCGTGGCTCCGAACATCTGGAAACTGGCAAACGGTGGGTACTTTGAGAAGGATTCTGCCGGCAATGCGCTAGGGGGTGGACTCTGGTTCAAGAACGCCTTTAGCGGCGGCTACCCGACGGTGCGTGGCACGATGGCAACTTACATGGGGTTCCCCTCTCACCCGAACCGTGACGTGCCGAGTTTCTATGCGGCAAACAAGTTCAAGGGCTGGCCGGAATTCCTGACAAACTATCACCGCGCGTATGCGACGGTATCGAACCCGATTTTTGACCACACACTGCCCTTTATCGAGAAGTTCTTCGATAAGGATTGGCGTCTGATTGGCGAGGAGAAGGTGGAAGGCACTGCAGATAGTTTGGGCGTGGATCTCGCGATTGAATTGCTCAACAAGATGCCTGCGGATAGTTCCTGGGAACTTTCGTTCAACACGATTTCTTCGCATATTCCGTTCTACGGGTATCCCGAAACCTTTGCCGCTAAGCCCGAAGATGCGATGGTGCGTTACCGGAATGCGATACGCTATACTGACCAGCAACTTGGGCGGTTCTTCGATGTGCTTTCTAGGCGTCCTGATTTCGGGAATACGGTCGTCTTTATCCTGGGTGACCACGATACTCCCGTAGATTCCGTGGATTATATGGTCCCGCAACCGCTCGGACTTTCCGCATCGCAGATTTTTATCGGGATTTTTGCTGCGGATACAAGCCTGCTTAACGGGCTGACTATTCGCGAAGATGTTGCCTCGCAGCTGGACTTGGGCCCGACAATCTTTGACCTTGCGCAGGTGCGTGAACCGAACCATTTCTGGGGTTACGACTTGCTCGCTCAGGAACGCCCCGCAGAACAGCCGTCGGTATTCTTCTCGCAGAATGCCTACTACCTCGGGTTCCGTGACCACGTGCTTGCGGGTGGCCTCGAGAACGAGGATGTTTATCGCGCTGGTGCAGGTGGTGAATCCCCGTATGCGCTCACGACGGATGCCGCCGATGTCGCCTGGAAAAAGAAGGCGGTGGGTGCCGCGAAGGCCGTGCGCTCTGTGCTCCGCAACGACATCATGATGCCGTAGGGCAGAACCCTCCATCGCCCTATTTGACCGATTATCAATAACTTGGGTCGCGTGCCGTGCCGCCTGCGGCCCTTTTTATTATATTGCAGGCATGGCTACTAAGAAATCACTCCCTGAAAGATTTTCTAACTGGTATATACCCCTGATTTGCAAGCACCAGTACAAGGCGCTTGCCTTTTACCTGATTCTGGCGCTTCTTTTTGCCGTACCTATCCTCTTTAAGCCGGGCCTCAAGCTCGATGCCGACCTTTCGCACCTGCTGCCCGAAGGCACGCCGAGCGTGAAGGCGCTCGAGGAATCGTACCAGCGTTTCGGTTCTACCGACAAGTTCATGATTGCCATCCAGAGTGAGGACGTGAACCTGGTGGTGGCCCTGCAGGATTCCATTGCCGCCTATATCCACAAGAACTGGCAGGGAGATTTCGTTTCTACCCAGGTCGATAACGATAACCAGTTCTTCAAGGACAATGCGCTCCTTTACCTGCCGGTAAAGCATCTCGAGAATATCCGTGACAACCTTGAAGACTTGCAATTGGAAATTGGCCGCAAGAACGGCCCGCTTGTTGTCGACTTGCTGGGTGATGCTTCGGCTGATTCGACAAGCGCAGGGGCTGACAGCGCCACGACCGCTGAGCCGAAAAAGGAACGCGTGTGGTTCGACGAGAACCTGCCGCAGGAACTCGGCCTCCCCGACGAGGCGGTAGGTGCCTTTGCCGCATTCTTCAAGAAGGGCAAGGCGGATTCCATCGATATTGCGAAGGCCGCGAACGAGGCGGAAGAATGGGATTCCAAGTCCACGATTCCTTCTGAACTCAAGAACCGCCTGATCGGTTCCCCGCGCCCGGATAGCACTGGAAAGATTCTCTATAACGGCGTGGTGAACGCGAAGCTCATCAAGCCTTCCACCGACTACGAATTCGTGACGCATATTTTGGCCCGCACCGATTCCCTGCTTGCCTATTTCAGCAGCAAGACGTACCCGGTGCCGACCCGCTTTACGGTCGAGGGTACCTACGAGGGCCTCAAGGAAGTGGATGAAGTCGCGAACGATTCCATTTTCTCGTTCGGCATTAGTTTGGTACTCATCATCTTCCTCACGATTTTCTTCTTCAGGAGCGTGAAGGGCCCGATTCTCGTGACCGCCTCGGTGCTTTATGCCTGTCTCCCGACGCTTGCGTTTACGGCTCTTTTCTACGGAAAACTGAACCCGTTTACGGTATTTGTGGCCTCCATCATCCTGGGTATCGGTATCGACTACTCGATTCATATTTTGGGTACCTCGCAGAAGTTGCTGCACAAGTATGCGACTCTCGAGGAGGTGCTGGAACACGCCCAGAGGAAGATGCTCAAGCCCTTCGTGCTCGCGAGTTTCACGACGATTGCCGCCTTCCTCACGCTCCTTGCCGCACATTTCCGCGGTTTCTACGAGTTCGGCGTGGTTGCCTCGATGGGCGTACTGTTCAGTATGCTAACCTCGGTGCTCGTGCTCCCGGTGTTTATCAAGTGCATGGGCGGTATCCCGAAGGCTCCGGAAAATTCCCTGCTGCCCAAGTCCTGGGACGAGGCGAAAATCCTCAAGTTCTTCAAGTATTTGGCCTTTGCGGGCTTTGCGCTTGGTGCAGTTTCCATCTGGTTTGCACAGGATGTGGACTTCGAACACAACCTCCGTAACCTGCGCCGCGTCTCGACGAACGTATCGGCCTCGAAGAACAAGATTTCTACGAAGGTGACGCGTGCTACGGGCAAGGCGGTAACCTCGACGCCGGCCGCCGTGATGGGAAGCAAGCCCGAACAGCTCGACAAACTCTACGATACATTGATGGTGCGCCTGCACGTGGAACACGATTCGACGCTCGGCAGTTTCCTTACGCTCAAGAGTTTCGTGCCGCCGCTGGATTCGCAGAAACAGCGCCTCGAAGTGATTGAAGAAATCCGTGAACTTGCCGAAGCCCGCGTGTTTGACCGCGCCGAGGGCGACGATTCCGTGAACATCGCGAACCTCCGCAAGCTTTCTGCAGTCGAGAACACGTTTACCGCCGAAGATGTCCCGAGCTGGACGCTCGACCTGTTGCGTGAAAAGGACGGCAGTTACGGCAAGATTGGCTTTATCTACGGCGACTTCCCGAGTTGGGATGCGCACGCCCTGCAGCGTTTCCAGGATCGCTATGGTCACTGGAACTTTGACGGCGAAGACCTGCGCACGTTCTCCTCGCAGTTCATCCTCTCTGACGTGATTGACTCCGTGAAGAAGGATAGCTTCAGGCTCGCGCTGGTGATTATCCTCGTGATTTTCGGTACGCTCGTGATATCGTTCCGCAAGCCGAAACTCTTCCTCGCGGGCTGCGTGTCGTTCGGTATGGGAACGCTTTTGACCCTCGGGCTGCTCGGCCTTCTGACGGACTTGTTCGAGTTCGGGAAGATAAGCATTTACAACGTGATTGTTATCCCGATGGCGCTCGGTATCGGGATTGACTCCACGATTCACATGATTACCTCGTGGATGGGGGACAAGAACCTGACGCTCCGTCAACTGATGGATACCACCGGCCGCAACGTGATGGCAAGTTCCACCACGACGATTGCAGGCTTTGTCGGGTTCCTGTTCACGACACACCGTGGACTCAAAGGTATTGGCGACCTCGCTTGCATTAGCATTGCGATGTTCCTTATCACGAGTGTCATTTTTACAATGTACCTTTGTGGTTCTTGGTTGAAGAGAAAATAAGCCTCGTTATAAGCGTTGCATAGCGGCGTTCTATAGTTTGAATTTTGTTTAGGAGGACCATTATGTTAAAATATTGTTCAGCTTTGCTCTTGCTTTGTGGGCTGGTGGCGTGTGCTACCGACCCGGAACCTGCGGATTTCATGCCCGAAGAACTCCGCGACTTGACTCCCATCATGCAGTTCAAGGGGAATCCCATTCCCGAAGAATGTTACGACGGAGAGCATGTCACCTCCAATATTACCGAAAACACGGGGAAGACTTTTTGGCGGATGTACTGCCACTTCTACTACGAAAATTACAGTGAGTTGTACAGTGCTATCGAAGAAATGGGCTGGGAATACGACGAAGAAGAAGGTGTTCGGGGCGATTGTGGCCCGAAACACGAATACACTAGGACTGTTGGGCACAGAAAGTTGCACCTGTACGTAAAGACATGTGATGAGGAAGAGTTGTTTGTGTCCGACAACCGCTTCCTATTCCATGTGGAATACAACTAAGCGCTTGCCCGTTACTTCTTTTTTTGTATTTTCTTCTACATGAAGAGAAAATATCTTATTCTAGTTGCGGCGTTGTTCGCTGTTCCGGCTCTTGCTGAAGAGTCTATTCCCCAGGAACGTTTTGTTGTTGAAGTGGGTGGCGGTTTTGCGACTTACTCCAGCCTTACTGTTCTGGGTGGGGCGATGGAAGGTTTTGATTATTGCAATAATGGGAAATGTGACGCACCCGACGAAGTTGACTATGAATCGAATTATGCGGTAACGAGCATCGGCGCACGCTACGTCTTTACCCCTCATATCGAGGCGGGGCTGGCGGCCTCTTACGAGTACTACAGTTCCTATGAAAGTGTTTGCGAGGGCGCTGACTATGAAATGTACTGCAGGGCTGGCGATTTTCTGGACCATCACTTGGTCCATATTGCGGTCGAGGGCAAGTTCAACTGGTTTACGCTCTTTGACCATTTCAGGCCATACAGCCGCGTAGGCGTCGGAGCCTTGCTAGAATTTGATGACGGGTTGGAAAGTGTCGAATTGCCTTCCGTCCAGTTGACGCCTGTCGGTCTGGAATTCCTGTTCCCGTACGTGAGCGTGTATGCTGAACTGGGCGCGGGCTACCGCGGCTTTATGAGCGGCGGTGTCGCGTTTAGAATCTAGAGCCCGCGTTCGAGCGAGTAATCCGAAATCTTGATTAATGTATCGAGGGTCGCTGAGAGGCGGCCTTCTTCGTTTTGTAACTTGCCGGTGAGTTCGTGTTCCTGGCGCAGGTCGCTGTCTGCGAAGATGTGCGTCTCATCCTGTGCGGGGTACTTCGCGATAAAGCGGTAGCCGTCCAGCCCGATGGCGGCATAGCCCGAGTATGCCCCGAGCGAAAGACCCGCGAGCACTTGAGGTGCCTGCGGAGTAGTCGTAGAATCAATTGCGGCAGAGTCGCTGGCGACGGTGTCAGCCTTCGTTATGTTTCCGCGCAGCAAGTTATGCCCCATGAAGATGTTCGGGACTGCAAATCCTGCGAGTTCAAGCACGGTGGGCGCAATATCGATCTGCGCTGCGGTTGTCGTGTCGCGTACGGCATCAAGTCCCTTTCCATGAATAAAGAACGGGATCCAACTCACGTTCGAGAATCCGCCGCCATTCATTGTCGAGACGCCGTTTTCACCCAGAGGGAATCCGTGGTCGGCCATGATAATCACGTAGGTGTTCTTATACCATTCCTCGTTTTCAACGGCATGGAAGAATCGTGCAATCTGCCGGTCGGCGTAATTCATGGTCACGTTGATGCGTTCCTGCAGTGGGCGGTTCTTCTCTTCGTCGGTCATGCCTGCGGCAAAGTTGAACGGGTAGTGGTTTGAGCGCGTCATGAGCGTGGCGAGGAATGGCTTGCCTTCCTTGGAGAGCGTGTCGCGCACGTATTCAATCGCGTTGTCGATGAAGGTGGAATCGTCCTCGCGTTCGCGGTTGTAGTGCTGCGCGGTGTACCACTTGGACATCCAAACGCCCAGGTTATCCCAGGCGGGGTCGGCTGCCGACATGTAGTGTGTGCTGTAACCGTTTTCGGTCAGAACAGAAACAAAACTCGGGAGTGTCACGTGAGCGAGGTCGGTTGCTTGCGCCAAGCGAGAATGGTGCGGAACGCCGATGTGGGTGGAAAGCACGCCACCGGTAGTCGGGACGCCACTTGTGTGCATACGCATCCATGCGTGGGAATGAGCTGCAAGTGAATCCATGAAGGGCGTGGGCGAGGGCTGAATTTGCGGGTTCATGTAGCCCGTATTGCGTCCGCGCTGCGATTCCATAAGCACCAGGATAAAGTTCGGCTGCATCTCGCGCTGGGCCTTGAGTTTTTCGCTGTTCAGGAGTTCCGCGCTCGGCACGCGGTAGAGCGGGAGTCCGTTGCCTTCTTTCGCGTCGGAGAATTGCCAGTCGGAATCGCCCTCGATTTTCTGCCACAGGTTCTGGTAGGCGACGCGATAAGTTCCGAGATCGGCATCCGTAAGGCCTACGGCCTTCTTTGCCACGAACAGGTCGTTGTAAATCAGGGATACGACCGGACGGAGCTTTGTCATGCGGGCGTTGCCTGTCCAGATAAAGTAGACGAACGAGTACGATGCGATGTAGAAAATGAGCATCGCGATGACGGATTTCTTGACGTAGAAACCGTCAGTCGGGCGGTACCACTTGCGCAGTAATTTGTAGACACCGTACGTGAGCGGGAACATGAGCACGAGTACTACGAACTGCAGGTACGGAATGGAAAGGTCGTTCGCCACGTAGTCGTAGAACACGATGATGGAGGAGGCATCCTTGTAGGTATCAACAAGCCCGAAAGTCAAGTGCCCGCCCAGGAATCGCTGTGTCTCGTTGTCCAGGAGCGTAAAGAACAGGATGAAGCAATGGAAGGCCGCATAGAGGATGGTTGTGACCTTCGCGACGGTCTTGACCCTGGTGCCGGCGGCATTATTGGAAGCAATGCGTATGACAATCCCGCCCAGAATCATGAACACCAGGAGCGCATTCACAATCCACAGGAAGTCAATGCATACCGCATGGAAAATGAACCAGTCCGGCTTGGATACGAACGGGAATCCGTAGGGATTGCTGCGGAACAGGAGCAGCACGCGGAGCAAAATGTGCGTGAACCATGCTGCAAGCGAAATCAGCACGAGGTTCTGCAGGGGGGCGACACTTGCCCCTATCTTCTTCAATACGTTTAAAAAAGCCGGTTTCATTCTTGTTCTTTGTTGCAAATTTGTCTATAGAGTTCCAGCTGACGCTTGAAGCAGTCGTTCCAGCTGAACTTTTCGGCATAGGCGCGGGCCTTCTGCTTCATCGCCGCCATGTCGCTGTGGTAGAGTTCGGTAATCGCATCCGCCAGGGCTTCGGGCGTGCGTTCCTTGAGGATGATGCCTGCACCCGATTCCGTCACGTGCTCGAATGCGGCGCCTGCTGCAGCACCGATTTGCGCGTTCCCGCTCGCCATGCTTTCGAGAATCGAGAGCCCGAAGGTCTCCCAGCCCGAAAGCGCCAGACCCAAATCCACGCTCGCGTAGTACCTTGCCATCTCGTCGATGGAATTCACGAACCCGATGTAGCGGATATGCTCGTGCTTCTGTACAGCCTCCTGCACCAGCGGGAGGCTCGGTCCCGTGCCCGCAAAAACGATGGCGGGCTCGTGCCCGAGCTTTTGCGTGAGGATGTCGTATGCCCCGAGTACGAGGTCAATTCCCTTCTCGTTGCAATGCCTGTGCGGGAAGAACATCGTAAGCCTTTCGGGGTTGCCCGCCTTGAGTTCTTTTACCAGCGATTCGTCGCGCTTTGTGGGCGAGAACATCTCGATGTCGCAACCCAGCGGAATCCATCGCGGGTCGGGCAGGCTATTCTTGCGCAGCCTCGCCATGGCCTCCTTGGAGGATGCCTGGATGCAGTCGAATCCCTTGAATTCCTTGCGGGCGTACCAGAACGCCTCCTTGCGGGCGAAAGTGCCGAGGCCAACTCCGAGTTTTTTTGCGACGGGGCGGCCCACGTAGGTTACGGGAAAGTCCGCGTGCCAGAACCCCACCAGTTTCGATTCGGGGCTCACTCGCCTTGCCGCGCGTCGCACCACTGTCGGGAGAATGTAGGGCGAACCCACCTCGATTATATCGGGCTTGTACTTTGCGAGTACGGGTTCTACCTGCGAGAGTTTCCAGATAAAGCGGTATTCCCAGTTGCCCGGGAACTTGAACGCCTGCACGTGCTCGATGACGAGGCTTTCGCTCTTGACTTCGGTAAACGTCTTGGAATCGGGCATCACGAATACGGAAAGCACGCCCGCTCCAGGGTCGCGCGAAGCGAGCCTTTCGTAGAATGCCATCTTTTGCAGGTGGTAACGGCGCACGCCGCCGCCCGAGGGGCTCCAGAAGTTGTTGAAGTCCACGATGGTGAACATCAGGCTTCCTGGATGCGGTTGGACTGCGGGTCTATCGAAAGCTTGCCGTTGTAGAAGTTGTTGTTGCCGAGTCGCTTGGAATTGACGTTCAGCGCAAGTTCGCCGTCCTTGGATTCAAGCCAGTAGATGGCGTCGGAATCGCGCAGGTAGGCGCGCGGCGCGATAAGCGCTCCGTTCTCGTCTACAATCTCGCCGCCGATGAACAGCGGGATGTCGAGCGTCTTGTAGATGTCGAGCATTACGGAGGAACGCCTCTCGTGGATGTCGGCGAGGTCGGGGCGGTCGGTCACCTTGAAGTGGTCGATGCCGTCGATAATCACGACGAGGCCCGCGTGTTCGCGCTGTTCTTCCTTGAGCGTGGCGAGCAGTTCCTTGTTGTCGAACGAGGGCTGGTCTTCCCAGATTTCCAGGCGGTTGTCGCGCACGTAGCCCATGAGGGCGCGCGTCGCCTCGAGAATCCTTGTGTTGACTTCTTCGTTCGTGTTCTTCTTGCGCACGTCGAGCACCGAAAGCCCGGTGAGCATCGCGACCATGCGGTCGAATATCTGGCGGCGCGGTGTCTCGAGCGCGATGTAGATGAGCTTGATTTCCTTGTTGGTCTCGATGAGGTCGAGCGCGAAACTCGAGAGCAGGGAAGTTTTCAGGTTGAACGGGTTCGACGACACGTAGAATATGCCGGATTGGATGCCGTCGATATCCTTGGACAGCTGCGGGAACGTGCTGAGCGGGTAACCCACGCTCACGTCGGGCGGGCAGCCCATCGCGGTGTCGAAGTTCTCTTTGATGTCCTGCAGCAGCATGGAGCGGCGGTGCGTGTGGACAGTATCCTCTTCCGTCTCGTTGATGAGGTTCAGCAGGTGGTCCGCACCGTAGTTGCGCACCATCAGGTCTACCGTTTCGTCCTTCGGGAGTACGATGGACTTGAACTTGAGTCCCTGCGTCTCCGCCATCTTCAGGTAGTCCTGAATGCGGTATTCCTGGCTCCTGCGGTTCGCGTCGCGCCTGAGGATGAGGGTCACGGAGTTCGCCCCGCAAGCCTTGAGCTTGTAAAGGTGGCTCATCGTGAGGTCCTGGTACATCGTGGAAACCACGCCGGGGATGCCCGCGAGGTCTGCGGTCAGCGCGTCGAACATGCCTTCCACGATAATCGGGTTGTCGTTGTCGGGCTGGATGTTGAACGGAATGTCGACCGGACCCGAGGCGTACGAGATGTACGGATTGTGCTCGCCGTCATCTTCCATGGAGCGACCGTACACGGAGTGGATGAGTCCCTTGGAGTTGCGTGCCGGGATGGTGATGCGCGGTTCGTGGTATGCCTCGAGGTTGTCGAGGTAGAACGATACCTGGTGGCGTTCGATGCCCGAAAGCATGCAGTAGCTGTAGAAGGGTTCCGGGTCGCCGCTGTAGTAGCCGAGACCGTAGAGTTGAGCCTGGCCGATGCTCCAGCCGCGGCTCTCGAAGAATTCAGCGGAAGAGGGGCTCTTGCAGGCGGCCCAGTGGCAGTAGCGCACAAAGTTCTCGAGCACGCGGGACTTCTCGCCGCCGATTTCCTTAATCCACGGATGTTCGTCGGGGTCGCTGTCCTGCTCGTGTTCCTGGGCTCCCAGGAATTCCATGGCTTCGGCGCGGGCGGCGGGCTCCTCGAGCCCGTTGAAGCGGCTGCGCATCACGAATTCGACCAGGTCGCCTTCGCTGCCGCACTGCAGGCAGCGGTAACGCCAGTAGCCCAGCGCGTCGTAGAAGAACAGCGACGTCTCTTCGGGCGAATGGAACGGGCAGCACGAAATAAGGTTACGGCCCCAGCGGTTCAGGGGTACGCCCAGCTGCCGCGGGTGAGTCTTCTTGCGCATGATACCGGTGTGTTCTTGATCGACAACCATATAAAACCTCTCAATGAAAATCTAATAAGAAAATGCACCGGTCTTATGCTGGATTTAGTATTTTCTGCCTAAAAAAGGCGAATTGTTTACTCCAAGGAATCTTATGCATAACGGCTTTCCATGCATTAACGTACACAATTATGGACTATAAAAATCAATAGCCTGAAGTCGAATTCCCCCATAGGCCTCATCCTTTACTTTTTTATATATAATCCTAACTTTTTTTCATTAAGCGAAGCAGACATAGCAAGAGAACCTGCTAAGGTCAGGGAAAGAGGGGGCACTTCGTATTCGTCTTCTACCAAAAAGAATGTTGTATAAAGAGGCTCCATTATTGAATCTGAAAAATTTTCGTATACAGAGAGACGACTCTTTTTCAGAGATTGCGGCGAACATGAGGTGTCTGAAGATATGTTGAAAAAGAGCATGTTCTTCTCTCCACTCACATTAAAACCGGCTTTGCATATGAATACACTCCCATGAACACGAACTATCTGGAATGGATGCTATGTAAGCTGAAGTATCCTGGGTTGGAATATTACATCGTTCATTAACCTCAGCGAAAGCAAGGGATGTTAAAACTAGAGCCAAGACGATTGCTTTTTCATGGATCACCTCCTACTTTTTTTGTGAATTCGAACGGCATCTTGAATAGCGATATCGGATAAACTTTTATTCAGTATCAGGATCATCTTTGACGCAGCGGATTGATATAGCGTTACGCTTACTTTCGTAATGAATGGCTCCGCTGAATGAAAAACCTTCTGTGTACGCCAGGGAATAAGGATCCAAAATATCTGCTTGTGCTAATCCATCGTTATTTTCTTTAGACAACCAAAAAGTAAAAAATAGATCTATATCCGAAAAAAGATTTTCTTCCGTATAATAGATACCAGCCATCGATTTTTCATAATTAAAACCATCCTCACCATCGCAACAATAACGCCAAGGGATAAGATCCATGTCTTCGGCATATGTCGGCAAATGCCAGCCATCAGGGCAAATGCCCTGTACATATTGAGTAACATTTGGATCATGGTCATGCAATCCAGAACTGTCAATGGCGGCAGACCAAATATAAAGCCGTCCGTACGCTTCGCAATTTTCCGGTACATTGTCATAACACCAACTAGACGAATCTAGCGTTGAAGTCGGTTGTAGGTAGGCATAGTTCAAGTTCTCTACCATCCAGGTCTGTTTGGGAATAAAGCCGTTACCGTATTTACCGCCGATTGTCATTGTTTTGTATGTTTGACCATCTCGCATATCAGTCATTATACCGTACGATATAAACAAGCTGCTTGAAGAACCGCTTTTGACATCCGATGACGAACTAGAAGACGATAGTTTATCCATATTCTGTTCTGCATTTTGTCCCTTCACGCAACGTACGTTCAGATGATAAACTTTCCAAGTAGAAAAATGGTGCATGCTATGACGTTCTTCATCAAATTCCAAAAAAAATGCCCCGCCATCATATTTTTCTATAGATGACCAAAGTTCCGTGCGAACCAAGAAACGTTTTGTAAAGGCTACCTCCGTACTAGTGTCTTTTTCTTGAGCAGCGATTTTTCTCAATCTTTCAAATTCAGGGACAAGCAAATCCATTTCGGAAGTATCGGGCAAACGCCAGCCAGCGGGACATATCCCACGTACCGGATAATCGGGGGCACATTTCCGACCATCGCCGCAACCTAAGGCATTGGTCGAAAAAATACCGGTGCTATCCATTGCTGTGCTCCATGAATATAGTCGACCGTATTTTGCACAACTATCATGATAACAGTATTTAACTCCTATATTGTAATTTAAATTTTCAGCCATCCATTCCTGGTTGCCAATTTTCATTGTCTTATAGGTCTGTCCGTCGCGTTCGTCTATCAGCATCCCGTACTCACAATCCTCCTCGGTTCCGATTATACAATGAAAGGAGGCTGATGAAGAACTTTGCGTTTCCGAAGACTCCGATATTTCAGGAGAAGATGATTCCGCCATAGAGGAAGACGTTTCAACAGAGAATTCCCTTGGATACTGAATAGGTTCCGACGTCCCCCCGTCACCACAGGCGACAAGGAATAGGACAAAAAAACAATTACTAGAAAAAAGCCCCGTTTACACATAGCCTCATATTTTGCTCAATCACATTCTTCTCCTAAACTATAATTATAAGCCTAAAAAGTCAATCCCCGCGATATAACAACTATTCTATTTATCTATTTTAAAGCGCATGATAATTCTAGGTATCGACCCCGGCTCCATCACGACCGGGTACGCCTTCCTGCAGGAGGAATCCGGGCACACGAAAGTGCTCGAATACGGGGTGTTGCATGCTCCGGCGGGCCGCC
>JAEEGJ010014718.1_pt1 | contig 18472 bp, 15 predicted proteins | sample 8958761 | NCBI WGS metagenome assembly JAEEGJ01 (sample SAMN16246546, study PRJNA631951) | gut metagenome | biome: gut microbiome; feature: rumen; material: RS-attached | host: Bos | place: Iran: Karaj | collected 2018-10
AGTAAATCTTCTGATCAAGCTTCTTACCTGTAACCTTAATCTTCTCTGCATTAACTACGATAACATAGTCACCACAATCAGCGTGTGGAGTGAAGACTGGCTTATTCTTACCTCTTAAAACCTTTGCTACTTCAGCTGAAAGACGACCAAGTGTCTGGCCCTCAGCATCAACTACATACCACTTTCTCTCAAGCTGAGATGGGTTTGGCATATAAGTATTCATTGAGAATTCCTCCTTAAATAAATCTAAAAGCTCCAAGCCGGTGATGTCCGGGCACCTGCTAGGAATATTATAGTAAAACTCGCCTCCGGGCTAATGGACGCAAGCCAACTCACTACATCAACTGCTACATTCTACTATAGAATATCAGCCACGTCAATATCAAAATACAATCCGTCAGCTACACTCTCAAGACTGAAACGGTCCCTCCTTATTGCTCTTCATATTCTATCCCAATCATTGTTAATCCGTGGGCTGGTGCAGTTGGGCCAGCCAGCTCGCGATTGCGACCACGGAAAATTTCAAGCATATACATTGGCTCCATTTCACCTGCGCCTACCTTAATAAGGGTGCCGGCAATTATTCGAACCATGTTATACAAAAAGCCATCGCCAGTGATTCTTATATGGATAACATCATCTTCCTTGTACACTCTTGCTGTGTAGATAGTGCGGACCCTTGATTTAACCTGGGCCTTTACGGAAGAAAAGGAAGTGAAATCGTGCTGTCCAATCAAATAGGCAGCCGCTTCATTCATCTTTTCTACATTTAAATCATAGTAATAATGGAAGGTGTCCTTGCGCTTGGTTGGGTCAGGCATCTTACGGTTTAATATCTTGTATTCGTATGTCTTGCGGCAAGGTGCATACCTTGGATGAAAATCATCATCAACCTGACATGAATACTGTACCACAATGTCGTCTGGCAGCCTCTGATTCAAAGCGAAGCTGATTTTGTCAGCCGGCATTCTTGAATTAGTATCAAACACTGCCACATTTCCAAGAGAATGCACTCCCGCATCAGTACGGCTTGCCCCCATTATAGAAATAGGCTCTTGCAATAAATCCGTAAGAGCCTCATTTAGCTTCTGTTCTATTGTTACGCCATTAGGCTGGACTTGCCACCCGCAATATCCACTGCCATCATAGGCTACTACTATCATTACTCTCATCTTATAACAATCCTTTTGCTACATAAAAAACAATTATATAAGCCACTATGCAAATATACGCCCTCTGGTCTAAAGAGCTGTACTTCAGTGGACGCATCTTGGTACGTCCATCACCGCCGTTATAACATCTTGCCTCCATTGCAAATGAAAGATCGTTGGCACGGCGAAATGCAGAAACAAAAAGTGGCACCAACAAAGGAACCATATTTTTAGCCTTTTTAATTAGACCGCCCGTTTCAAAATCAGCACCTCTAGCCATCTGTGCTTTCATGATTTTGTCGGTCTCTTCAATCAAGATTGGGATAAATCGCAGCGCAATTGACATCATCATTGAAATCTCATGTACTGGCACCTTAAATCTCTTCATAAACCCCAAAGATTTTTCCAAACCATCTGTGAGCTGATTAGGTGTTGTTGTAAGTGTCATTATGGATGTGCCAATAATCAACAATACCATTCTCGATGTCATAAGTGCTGCATTTTTCAAACCTACATCAGATATGGAAAGGGCTCCTATTGAAAACAAAGTCCTACCTGGTGTTAAAAACAAATTAAAAATACCAGCAATCAATAGCAAAACAATGATTGAGCGCAAGCCTTTTACCATAAATGAAAATGGTACATGACTAAGCTTAATAATGCCAAACAATGTGATTACTACAAATGCAAATAAAATTATGTTGTTAGCCGAAAACAATGTAATTATGAAAACAAGCGTAGAAAACAGCTTCACTCGTGGATCTAGTGAGTGAAGAACTGATTCCGCTGGATAATATTGTCCTAAAGTTATTTCACGAAGCATAATTTAGTATTCCCTTATCTAGCCCTCCGCCGCTTATAGCTGGTGTTAGGCTTTCAAATATATTAGCAAAGAGCTTTTAAAATATCGTTCTTAGCCTCTTCTACTGTAGTTGCATCCACCTCTACAGCAAAGCCCTCTTGCTTCAAGTCATTCATTACATAGGTAACCTGTGGTGCGGCAAGGCCCATAGCCTCAAGTTCCTTGTAGTGAGCAAACACCTGCTTTGGTGTACCATCAAAAACTGGCTTGCCACCATCCATTACGATGATTCTATCTACGTAGTTGGCCACATCCTCCATGGAATGTGATACCAAAATAACTGTATCACCCCGTTTGTTGTGCATATCTGAAATAAGGCCTAGGATGTCATCCCTACCCTTTGGGTCAAGTCCTGCTGTTGGCTCATCCAAAATTAGCACCGCTGGCTTCATTGCTATAACACCTGCAATAGCAGCACGACGCTTTTGTCCACCTGACAATTCAAATGGTGATGCAAGATAGAACTCCTCTGGAAGTCCTACAAGGCCAAGTGCCTCATAGGCACGCTTTATCTGTTCCTTTTCATCTAGGCCCTGATTCTTTGGACCAAATTGAACGTCCTTAAATACCGTAGTCTCAAAAAGCTGATGCTCTGGATACTGGAAAACCATTCCCACCTGAGTTCTAAGTTCTTTGATGTCGTAATCCTTGTCATAAATATCCTGGCCACGATAATAAATGCTGCCATCTGTGGCCTTGATAAGACCATTCAACTGCTGCACAAGTGTTGACTTGCCGCTTCCTGTATGTCCAATAATTCCTATAAATTCGCCCTCTTTTATAGCTAGGCTTACATCATCTAAAGCCTTCACCTCATAGGCTGTATCAGGACTATACTTGTAAGATACATGGTCTAAAATCAGTACGTTATCCTTCTTAGCCTTGGATGGTTTATCTTCTGAACTATAATTACCAGAAGCCTGTGGCTTTGCAGGTAAAGAATTTTTGATTTCTTTTAAGGCTTCAACTAGCTCTTTTCTAGTGAGCACACACTCAGGAAGTGGAAGCCCTGCCTTTCTAAGCTCATGTGCTAAAAGAGTAACCTGAGGCACATCCAAGCTGTGGGCCTTTAGTAAATCCACATCCTTAAAGATTTCACGAGGTTTGCCCTCCATGAAAACCTTGCCCTTTTCCATTACAAAGACGTAATCCGAATCTACAACCTCTTCCATGTAATGAGTAATGAGAATTACTGTAATCCCTTTTTCTTTATTGAGTGTATGGACTGCTTGAAGCACATCCTTTCTTCCATCAGGATCAAGCATTGCCGTTGGCTCATCCAAAATAATACATTTTGGCTCCATAGCCATAACACCGGCTATTGCCACGCGCTGCTTCTGTCCACCAGATAGCTTGTTAGGAGAATGGCTCTTGTATTTGTACATTCCCACCATCTTTAAGGACTTTTCAACTCGCTTGATAATCTCCTCTGTTGGAACACCAATATTCTCTGGTCCAAAAGCCACATCCTCGTCAACAACGCTAGAAATAATCTGATTGTCTGGATTCTGAAAAACCATTCCCGCTGTCTGACGTACAGCAAATGTAAACTCATCATCCGATGTGTTCATTCCATCCACAAAAAGTGTACCCTCAGAAGGTGTAAGAAGCGCATTGATATGCTTTGCAAAGGTAGATTTGCCAGAACCGTTATGCCCTAAAATGGAAATAAACTGCCCTGGCTCAACATTTAAATTAACGTGATCAAGGGCAACTTGAATTCCTTCAACATTGCCCTCTTCATCGCGTCTAATATATTCATGTACTAATTCTTTTGCTCGAATAATTGACATCTGTACCCACTATTCCTTCCAGTTGAGTCTATGCAAATTACCCTCGGTCTCTAACCCTAGGAAATCGTTCTGTCTCAGAGCCTCATATAAAATGATGGCAACTGAGTTTGATAAATTAAGTGATCTAATATCATGCCCCATCGGAATACGAACACAGTTCTCCTCATTATCTACAAGGATTTCCTCAGGAATACCTGCACTCTCCTTGCCAAACATAATGTAACAGTCTGGCTCGTAATTCACTTGGGTATGTGTCTTCTTGGCCTTTGTAGTTGCCATATATATCTTGGCGTCTGGATTCTTAGCCTTAAAATCATCCCAGTCATCATAGCGGAACACTTCTAGCTTGTCCCAGTAATCCATGCCCGCACGCTTAACTGTTTTGTCTGTCAGGACAAATCCAAGAGGCTCAATCAAATGGAGTCTCGTGCCTGTTGCACAACATGTGCGGCCGATGTTACCTGTGTTGGCTGGAATCTCCGGCTCATGTAAAACTATATTTAACATATTTTTATTTTCTCAATTCGTTAATAAATTCTTCTATGCGGTCCATGGCTTTCTTAAGGTTCTCCAAAGAGTAAGCATAAGAAATACGCACATTTCCCTCACCGCTATCGCCGAAGGCTGTACCTGGAACCACTGCAACTTCCTTTTCCTTAAGAAGCTTTGTACAGAATTCCTCAGAAGTCATACCAAACTCTGCAATAGATGGGAAAATGTAGAATGCTCCAAAAGGCTCAAAGCATTTTACATTCATCTGCTTAAAGCGGTTTAAGAGGTAACGACGTCTGTCATTGTACTCTTCGCGCATGTTTGCAACATCCTCATCACAGTCTCTGATAGCTGTAATTGCAGCGTACTGGCTGGTAGTTGGTGCACACATAATCGCAAACTGATGAATCTTGGTCATCTGCTGAATAACAATCTCTGGCGCACAAACATAACCAAGTCTCCAACCTGTCATTGCATGGCTCTTAGAAAAACCATTGATGTAGATAGTGCGTTCCTTCATACCTGGGAAGCTTGCAATAGAAACATGGTCCTTACCTGTATAGCTAAGCTCAGAATAAATCTCATCTGTAAGAACAAACAAATCATGCTTCTTTACAATCTCAACGATTGGCTCTAAATCTTCTCGCTCCATAACAGCACCTGTTGGGTTGTTAGGAAATGGCATAATCAATATCTTGGACTTGTCTGTGATGGCTGCTTCCAACTCCTCTGGCTTAAGGCGGAAATCATTTTCCTCCTTAAGATTGATTGGAACAGGAACACCACCTGCAAGTATTGTACATGGATCATAAGAAACATAACATGGCTGAGGAATAAGGACCTCATCACCTGGGTCAAGCATTGCACGAAGTGCAACATCGATACCCTCGGAACCACCTACTGTCATAAGCATTTCCTTGATTGGGTCATATTTCAAACCATAGTGGCGCTCTAGAAAATCAGATATCTCCACTCTAAGCTCTTTTAATCCTGAATTAGATGTATAAAAAGTACGGCCTCTCTCTAAAGAATAGATAGCCTCATCTCTAACCTTCCATGGTGTATCAAAATCTGGCTCACCAACACCAAGGGAAATAGCTTCAGGCATTTCTGCAACTATATCAAAAAACTTTCTGATGCCGGAAGGCTTTATCTCTGTAATTACTTTATTTAGAGGGTTTCTCATAAGCTCACCTTCTCCCTCTCATCAACATGCTTTTCTGCCATGATAATACCGTGGTCCTTGTACTTCTTTAAAACAAAGTTTGTCTGTGTAGAAAGCACTGAATCAAGTGGAGAAAGCTTTGCAGAAACAAAGTCTGCAACCTCTCTAAGTGTATGTCCTTCGATAGATACCATGAAATCGTAGCTTCCAGAAATAAGGTAAACTGCGTCAACCTCTGGATAGTTGTAAATACGCTCAGCAACCTTGTCAAAGCCCATGCCTCTTTGAGGTGTAACTCTTACCTCAATAAGAGCAGAAACCTTTTCTACATCTGTCTTATCCCAATTGATGAGTGTAGGATAACCACAGATAATGTGCTCGTTTTCCATCTTTTCAAGCTCATTCATGACAGCAGCCTTATCTGTGCCAAGCATCATTGCCAAATCAGCTAAGTCAATTCTACTATTATGTTGAATGTAATTTAAAATCTTTTCTCTCATTTCAATCACCCCTTAATTCTATAACTTATACTATAGCTTTAGTTTAATATCATTTACACTGTATAGCGCATCAGACTTTGGTGGCTCTAAAAATCTAATTTCATCACCATTAATGACACGCTTATCATTTGAAGAGTTGGACTTCCCGATAATGGCGGATGCTACCCCCGCGTCATTAAGCTTTCTAACAAGGCCGTTTCCATCCTCTGTTGCTATAAGCATAGCGCCTGAAGAAATAAGCTCGTAAGGATTGATTCCAAAATACTCGCATACCTCAATAGTCTCTTGCTTAACAGGAATCGCCTTTAAGTCCACATCAAGACCTACTCCTGAAGCCTCTCCCATTTCCCAAAGAGCACCAAATATACCGCCCTCAGTTACATCATGCATAGCAGCAACGCCGTGCTCAACTGCAATTCGACTTTCTGGAAGAACGCTTAAATATTTATCAAAACTCTTGGCAGTATCCACCAATGACTGTGGTAACTTTTCTAAGAGTTCCTTTTCGTAATCCTTTGCAATAATGGATGTCCCCTCTAAGGCTATCCACTTGGTAAGAACCAAATCCATTCCAGGCTTTGCCCCGCCTGTAGATACCATCTGGCCCTTTTTAACTTTACCAACTGCTGTGACAGAAATAAGTGGCTGATTAACAGCCTCTGTAACCTCTGTATGTCCACCAATTACCTGTACATTGTAACGCTTGCATGCTAAATCAACCTGCTCCATAATGGCCTTTAATTTGGCCTCTCTCATTCTTGGAGTAAGAAGCACGGTAAGTAAAATACCTATAGGCTCTGCGCCGGCGCTTGCCAAATCGTTAACCGAAATTGTAACTGCCAACTCACCTATATCAGAAGCAGTGCCTGTGATTGGGTCAGTAGATAAAACCATTTCTTCATCTGGTCCAATCTGAACAGTGGCACAGTCCTCGCCTACGCTAGGACCTGAGCCTACCTCTGGGCGTTTAACATGAAGTTGTTTGATAACAGAACGCTTAAGCACGTTCTCAGGTAACTTTCCAATTTCCATAATTATGTCCTAAATATCTGTATTATTAACCCCTGGATCCGGTTGAGGTGTTGTCTCTGGGGCAGTTGTAACTTCAGGAGCAGGTGTTGCCTCTGGTGCTGGCTGCTCAACTGGTGCCGCCTCCTGCTGTGCCGGTGTCGCCTCCGTATCAGGAGCATTGGTAACCTTGTACTTTGTAGGTGCTACATAAGGTGTACTATTGGCCACCCCTGGAGCATATGCAGCAACTGCTGCTGCAATAGTGTTAGGATCTTGAGTTGCTACTGCCTGAAGCATTGCCGCTGAAAGGTTTGGATCAGGAGATGCAATACCTACAGTAACTGTTCTATTTGAAGGATTATATTTACTGTTATTGTATACATCACGGCTAACTTCCTGACCGTTTTCGTATACTATTTTCCAAAGCTTGGCTGTGATGCCTGTGTGACCGCTGACTGTAGTTGTCAGCTTTCCAAGCTGTACGTTTGGGTCTGCAACCCAAGTGGTGTTTTGCACGTTGACAGCTGTAATCTCTGTCTCGTAAACAACCTCATGAGATGGTGCATCCTCTTCCTTGCCGTAAATGTTGAAGTTTACAGTGCTACCATCACAGAAACCTTCTATATAGATAGGATAATTCTTGTTGTTTTTAATTTGGAAATCCTTGCCGCCTGACTCTGAAATAGCTGCATCCATGGATGGTTCCACATATGTAACAGCCATTGAGTGGCAATTTCTGGTAAGGACCTCTAGCTCTGCCTGGCGAACAGCACCATACAATGTGGTAGAGACCTGACAAATACCACCACCGTAGGTCTGTACTGTAGTACCGTTTTCATATGAACCGGCGAGCATGTATCCATTCTCTTCTGTAAATGGAGTAATAGTATTAACAACAGAAAGTTCGTCACCAGGATAAAGAATCTTTCCATTAATAAAACTTACACCGTTTGCCACGTTAGTCTTTCTGTTGGAATTAGACGAACTGTAATCAGTTGTGCATGAACCAAGTAAATCCTTAATCTCTGCGAGCTCTTCTTTGCTTCCTCTAGGCTCACGAACTACTGTTGCAAGATCAACTGAAGCCTCTTTGCCATCCCATTGATTTTCAATGAAATTAACCAAAATAGCTGCCGATTCATCTATCTGGACAACTACACCTGATTTACCCTCATGGAAAACGAACTGATCGTCCTCTCTAGTGAGATAATCATCGCTGGCCTCATCATTAACCTGCTCTGATGCTTTATTTAAATATGTTGTGATACCTGCTTTGTCTGCACCGATGGATAACTTGAAATCTTTGCCACGGCCATCCTTTAAGTCTGCAGCTGCCTTGAAGCGCTCTGCCAAGTTGCCATACTTACCATAAGTGGCAGCCTTTACTGTAACGTCTGAATTCTTGGCGCCGATGCAAAGTTCTCCGCCCGTAGCTGCTATCGTCTGGTCATTTGCTGCCAAGGTAAATGCAACATCATCATAGTCTGAAAAATAATCTGCCACTACCTTGTCGGCCTCTGTAACTGTCATTCCTGCTACAGACTTGCCCTCTATTGTAATTCCATCTGGAATGACTCTATCATCTACTACCGCTTCCTCTTCAACTGCTTCTGCCTCTTCGTCAGCAAGCTCGGCCTCCTCAGCCTCAGTTTTGTTCTTTTCTGCTGCATTGACAAGAAGAAGGTTAGAATCTAGTGAAAACATTCCAAGTATTGCAAGTATAGATAATAAAAACCTTAATTTCCTCATAACAACCTCTATGACCTCTATAATCGCATTTCTCTTAATTATACCACACTGCCGCCCAACTTCACCCTTTAATTTTGGGGTAGATTGGCTTATACTAAAGCTGCGGCAAGGGATGTGAATACCATGCACACAAGAACGATCACAAGAATGATACCTGCTATAAGCTGATGTTTTTTTGTACGTTTCATTTTAATACCTCGCATAAGTAAAGGAGAAATCATGGGATTTCCAATCTTACCTTTTTTCTTAATATTTTTAATTTGGCTGGCATTTAGACTTCGTAGCCTCCAATCCAAACAACAACAGCAAGAAGCTGACTTTTGGACCAAGGAGAGACAGGCTAATATTACCCCTGCCAAAGATATATCAAATCTTAGATATATTACCATTCCACTAGAGAAATTTCCATTAAATTTTAGCGATGACGAGAAAGTAATAGAAATCGAAGAAGAATTGAAAGAATTATCTACTCATAGATTACTCAACCTAATTGGCGTCACCAACACAGACTTAAAACTTACTTACGGTGTTCCAAACTTTGAAACTATGAGCAGAATCGGTGATGATTTCGATAAAGTTTGCGTGCTTTTAAACAGCTATGCCCACGCTTTGATGGACGCTGAGCGCATAGACGATGTCATCACAGTTCTCGAGTTTGCCGTCGGTGTAGGCACTGATATTAGTGAATCCTACACTATGCTCGCATCTTGCTACGAGGCAAAAGATATGCATGAAAAACTCGACCTGCTAAAAAAACAGGTCGAGCAAAGTAAACTATTATTAAAGAATTCTATTCTATCAAAGATTGAGGCAAAGACTGTCATATCGTCCGAAGAACAGATTGTTGACATGAAGCTATAGCCTATTTCGTCTTAATCTTTTCAATAGATATGATACTATATCCGTCGATAACACTGTATGGGTTCTTCTTTAGAGTAACCTTTACATCATAGTTAGTTACACCATTATCACTTGTCTTGTCTGTAATCTCAGTGTATTTAGTTGTGAGCGTTACTGTGTCGCCATCTTCGCTATCAACAGTGTAGTCCTTAATCTCACCTTCAACGGAACCACTTGAGGCATCGCCAAGTTGTAACTGATTATTAGCAAGTATTGTAAATTCTGTATACTTTCCAGTTAATGAATACTGAGCAAATTCAACCTGATCCTTTGTCATCACATAATTCTTGTCATATAACTTTGAGAAATCAATTCCGCAAAAACTATTCTGGAAGAACCACTCAACAAAACACTCCTGCCAATCCTTTGTATCAACACTCGAGGTATCCCACTTAGTCTCACCTGGCTGCTTGTAGCAAAGAATCTCTATAGCATTCTTTAAGTTGTCTCCAAGCTTAAACTTCTTTGGATACTCAACTGGCTTCAGCCCAAGTGCATCATAATCAAATACATGCTCCGCACTTGCTGTATCATTATTTGAAGCACTGCTATCTGTAGTTGCAGCTGTTGAATTATCGTCACTAACCTCATCTGCAGGCTGAGAGTCAGTAGGTTTTGATTCATCTGTTGTAACTTGATTGTTATCTGCAGGAACTACATTCTCATCCTCTTTCTTACCGCAGCCAACTAATGCTAAACAAACAAGTAACAACGCAGCCACTATTCTTTTCTTCATTTCATTATCCTCCTTATAGTTGTTATAACATGTATTATTATACTATATTATGAAATATGATTCTAGTTGAGTAGGTTTCTGGTTATTTATTCACATAAAACAGGAGTGAAATCCTAAGATTTCACTCCACAGCTTCTTTGATAGAATAATTCAAATAATTATATAGTTATTTAGTCACCGTTTGGATCTGTGACGTCTTCAGCATTTATGATTGTTGAATCATCCGCATCTTCCAAAGTTCTTCCGCCATCTGCATAAGTATGTTCTACATCGCTATATACGTATTGACGTTCACCAGGATTATCATTATCAATAATCGAATATGCCAGTGGTTCAGTAGATCCACCTGCAAGAATATCTGACTCCGTTGAACCTGAAGGCAATAATATCGATCCATTTACAACGTTATCATCATCTATAGAATTATCTACATAACTTTGTAATACATCAGTGCAAAACTCTAATGACCCATCCATATTAACAATGAAATTTTCCTCAAAATATTTTGTATCATAATTTATAACATCAGGATCAGTATCTCCCATTAAGCAATCTATCACTTCATCTAAAGAATCCACATTCCAATCACCACTATCAGTTTCATAGCCGCCAATTGTATTAATAATTGCATTTAATCCTTGTCTTATAACTTCATTGTTAAGCTTATATGTTCCATCGCCATTATCTATCCAAGGTTCGCCTTGAATGTCAAAGTTTGATATATACGTATCATTAGTAGCTGCCAAATAACCCAAGTACAAACAAGCCAAATGCCCTGTTATATACGAACTATCTTCATCTCTAGCCTCTTCTCCATCAGGACCTATATCAGGCATATCCTCTCCATAATATAACTGAATATCCGTACTATCAGAATTATACATCGCTAATAATTCTTCTGGATCAAATTGTCTTGAATCAATATCATATCCATAATTGTCAGTTAATATGGCATCTTTTCGATATGCATAGATATTTTGGACCGTACTTGCCATACCCTCTTTGAACCATTTTGGGAATTCGACGTAAGGTGCAGGATAAACTTTTCCATTATCGTTAATTCTTTCTCCCATCATGCCTGCAGTAGTATAATCATACATACATATATGTAACATTTCGTGAACCATAGTCGCATCCAAATCTCTTCTTGATTTCTCTGTCAGTAGTCCACTTTCTTCATCAAACTCCAAATATGCAGCATTTACACCCAGACTATAGCCGATTCCTTCACCTTCTATATCATTTGCAGTTATGTCTGCCGTTCCACCTTCATTTGCGTCATAATAAATGTACAAACCAAGTTCACTACTTATTCCCCCACTTACAAGAGCCTCATTAAAACAAGGGAATCCTTCAATAACCGCATTTACTGCCTGTGGCTCAATGGTATAACGTATTAGTTCTACCAACGCAGCCAACGTATCTACATCCAAATTATCTATTGCATTTTCATCACAATGCATCGCAACAAGTCGCTCTTCACGAGTCAACCCCTCATACCAAGGAGTATCACTATCGCTACTATCTTCACCGGAACTATTGTCTTCACCGGCACTATTGTCTTCACCAGTGCTATTGTCTTCACCAGTGCTATTGTCTTCACCGGCGCTATTGTCTTCACCAATGCTATTGTCTTCACCGGCACTATTGTCTTTACCAATGCTATTGTCTTCACCGGCACTATTATCTTCGCCAGTACTAATTGTGCCTACTATACTAGTATCTTTGGCAGTATTGGAATCTTCAATTTGCGCTGGTACGCTTTTTTCTTTTTCTGCTTCTCCCTTTAGTTTGACTGCATCAGCATAATTTGAAGCAGCTACATCAACATTAGTATTCTTGCCAGGGCCATCAAGACAGGTAATAAAAACCCAACCAGTCTTAGGGTCTACAATTTTAACGATTTGTTTGCCAGCATAAACATCTAGTGCTGACTTTGGAAGATTGATTCGCTCTAAGATAGTCGCAGCATCTTTGAGTGTGTAACCTTGTGGAACATAGAATGCAAATACCGGATAGCTCTTTTCTTTTGAAGAACTAACATTGGCAATTTTACCGTCTTCAGTTGCCCAAATTACAGGTATCTTCCATGAAGCTCCATTGTCAGTTGTTACAACCGCACTACAATCAAGCAGCTTACCTTCTTGAGGTACATCCAAATCACCTATATTCATACTAGTAATCTCGTTGTTCCCCTTGTAATCTGCTGTCTGAGTTTCCTTGCTAGGAAATGGCATTGTTACCTGTGAATCCTTACTAGGCAAAAACGCTGCTGCCGGATCTCCATTAACTGTCTGAGCATTAGCAGTCATTGGAACAAATGCACCTGCCGCAACAGCCATTGCAAGCAGGCAAGTTAAAAATTTCTTTCTTTTCATTAAATGTTTCCTCCCTTTAAAAGAACAATAAAATTTAGAACCGCAAATTCAAAAAAAGAGCAGTGAGTACCAAACTTCACTGTACTCACTGCTCCCTATGAAAACATTGTTACATAATGTAATTTTTCCTGCAATACTTCCGTCACAAAATGGCAAAAAGCGCCATATTTTGGCAAAATTTTCCACTACATTCAATACCTTAAATGTTTTCGTAACCATAAAAAAATATCCACTTCTTTCACAAAGAGTTCACAGTATATTGGTTGATTAATTATTTTCGCCTTTCTAAAATAGTTTTAAAGGCACGTCTCCGGTTGAACGTGCCAAGCATTTCTTTTAAAACATGTAAGAGGGGTTTCTATGAGTAGTGAAAAATCATTGGTATTTACTAATGACTCGTGCGTAGGTTGCAATAAATGCATTTCCGTATGCAGCTGCATGGGTGCATGTATTTCGTCTGAGCCAGATGAGACTGGCATATCTAAAATCAATGTCGACGCCACTAAGTGTATCGCGTGCGGTGCTTGCTTTGATGCTTGTGAACACGGAGCAAGAGAATATCGCGATGATACAGAAATCTTCATCGAGGATTTAAAACGAGGCGAAAAGATTTCTTTACTTGTCGCTCCTGCCTTTCTGGCTGATTATCCAAACGAATATGAAAAGGTATTGGGTGGCCTAAAGAAGCTTGGTGCCAACAGAATTATAAGCGTGTCATTCGGCGCTGATATTACTACCTGGGGATATATTAATTACATACAAAAACACAACTATTTAGGCGGTATTTCACAGCCATGCCCTGCAGTTGTTGGCTATATTGAACGATATCTGCCTGAACTTTTACCTAGGCTGTTTCCTGTGCAAAGTCCGCTTATGTGTGCGGCTATCTATGCAAAAAAAGAAATGGGAATAACTGATAAATTAGCCTTTATTAGTCCATGTATAGCTAAAAAAATGGAAATAGATGACCCAAATAATCACGGATATGTAAGCTACAACGTAACCTTCAATCATCTTATGAAATACTTCACGGAGCACAATCTATTTGGACCTCCTATAAAAGATGAAATTGAGTATGGTCTTGGCTCAATTTATCCTATGCCTGGCGGTCTAAAGGAAAATGTATACTGGCTACTTGGTAACGAAGTTTTCATTCGACAAATCGAAGGTGAAAAAAGGATGTACCATTATATACAGGCAAATGCAGAGCGTATCAAGGGAAGCAAAACCCCATTTTTATTTATAGATGCACTTAACTGCGAAAATGGCTGCATCTCAGGAACAGGAACGGATCCCGAAATTACTGGGAATGATGATCCTTTATATCACATCCATGATATTCAGGAAATGGTAAAACGAGATGACAAGAAGAGCGCATGGTCTCGGCCTCTCACACCAAAACAGAGGTTGGCCGCTTTAAACAAGCAGTTTGAAAAGCTCAATTTGGAAGATTACTTGAGAAAATATACAGACCGTTCTGCGGAGTGCAAGATTAAGATTCCATCCGATAGTGAGCTTGATAAAATCTATAATGATATGGGAAAAACCACTGAAGAATCTCGAAAAATCAACTGCTCTTGCTGTGGATACGATTCTTGCCACGATATGGCCACTGCTATCTATAATAATTTCAACCACAAATCTAACTGCGTTCACTACTTGAAGGATTTGGTTGAATATGAAAAAATAGAAGCTCAGGAAATGGTCAAAAAAGAGCGTGCGCTGCTACTTAGTCGTCAGGAGAGCCTTCTAAATACTATTGATGAAATCAATAAGCATTTTGATTCTGTAAGTGCTTCTGTAAAGGATGTTACTGATGGCAATAATGATAGTGCTCATCAAAGTAGAGCTGTATCTAAGGAAATGGCTTCAGTTGAGGAATATTGTGAGAATCTCAAAACATCTGTAGACAATATAAAGGACCATTTAGTTGCTTTAAAGGAAAACAATGATCTGGTGGTTGATATTGCAGACCAGACTAATCTACTTGCCTTAAATGCGTCTATCGAGGCAGCCAGAGCCGGTGAGGCTGGAAAAGGCTTTGCTGTTGTTGCTAGTGAAATAAACAATCTAGCTACCACATCAAAGGATACTGCTCAAAGTAGTGGTGAGGCAGACAAGAATATTGAATCTGCTGTAAGCATTATTTCTGAAGCCACTGACAGTCTCCTTGCCACAATAGAAAATGTAAATTGTCGTGCCCTTAAGCTAGCGCAATCTACGGAGGAAATATCTTCAGCGACAAATGATGTATCTGAAACTATTGAGCAGATAAGAAATGAACTAAAACTTTTAGCCGAAAAAAATAAAGGAGATGACTAGAATGAATGACCAAAAATCAAATCTTACAACAAGGGATATTGCACTAACTGCTATCCTACTTGCTATATGCATACTAAGTCAAATATTTAAGAATTTAAGCATTTTTATTACAGGCCCAATTATAAACGCTTGTATTGTGCTTGCAGTTTTTGAAGCAAACCTACCATGTGCAATCATACTTAGCATAATCACTCCAATAACTGCGTATTTTATAGCAGCATCGCCTCTTATGATGGCAATTCCTGTTATCCTTCCACTTATTATGCTTGGAAATATTGTACTTGCAGTTGTGTCATTCTTGCTATTTAAAAAGAATGTAAATGTTGTAAATACTCAGAATAAAATAGTCAGCTTTTCTTGGAAAGCAATTGTGGCTGCTCTTGCAAAAGGCATTGTAATGGGACTTACTATCTCCCTTTGGGTTATCCCTACCTTCTTACCAGCAGAGGGGCCTCTTAGAGAAAATATGCCAGTATTCCAAATGACATTTTCGGTATTTCAGTTTATAACAGCATTGATTGGATTTGGCTATGTATTTGTAGTACTTGCTGTTTTAAGGAAAACCGCAACGGAATAGCATAAAAAATTTTCAAATATGGATCTAAAAACTAAGAGAGATAGGAATCGCTTCCTATCTCTCTTATTATGTTAACTGAGGCGAATTTGTTTTATATAATTTTCTCCCTTTTATTATTTAATTACTCTTCGCCTTCAGTAGTTGTAGTATCAGTTTTGCTTGCTGCTTTAGCCGCAGCCTGATCATATTCTGTCTCATCTATAACAACCTCTGACGGATTTACATATGTTTTTCCACCATCCAAGAACGTATTATTAGCATCAGATACTGTAAATCCAGCAACGCCATTTTCCGAATTATCAACAATAGTATATGGTAAATTTTCTCTCGTCGAAATTGGTTGATTTAACGGAGAAAGTTCTGTTGAGTCTGTAGGCAATAATAACGAACCACTACTTGTTGTATCTACAGTAGAGTTATCGTCATAATGCTGTAATAGTTGGGCACAGAATTCTGCTGAGCCTGGTATTGAACTAATAAAATCAGCTTGGAATTCTTCAGTATTATTTACTCCCTGAGCGCCTAGTAAGTTTTCAATAACATCGTCCAAAGAATACGAATACCAGTTTCCATCATTAGCCTGATAGCCATGTATTTCGGAAAGAATAGCGCTCAATCCTTGTCTAAGAGCATCATGGTTATATACAACAGTTCCATCTTCTAATGTGGTTTCAACTTCTCCTTGTATATTATATTCAGTTCGAAGATTATCATTACTTGCAGCAAGATAGCTTAAATACATACACGCCAAATAACCTGATGCATATGAACTAGCTGTGTTATCACATTCGATTTCATCACCATTCTCATCATATCTTGGTTCACCATATTGCAACTGTACCTCTTGGTTATTTGTATAACCTTCTTTCAAAGAATCCGCGCTATATTCCCAAACATCGTCAACATATCCATATTCTTTACCATAAAAATTCCCGCATCGAGCCTGAAATCCATTCTCAACAGCAGTTGCTATACCTTCTGTAAACCATCTAGGGAAATTTGTCGGTGCAATATTTACGAGCTTATCAGGATTATTAGCAGCACGCATCTGTCCATTCATGCCACGAGCAGTATAGTCAAACATAAATCTATGGAGCATTTCATGAACCATAGTAGATTCCAATTCACTTCGCTCTTGCTCATTCAGTTCCCATTTATTTGACTCAGTGTTAAAAGTAAATTTGTCACCTTTACCCAATACATTAACAGCAACATAATATCCTAAAGTAGGATCATCTGAATCCTCTGGTTGAACATAAGCTGCATTACCATCATCATTAGAATAAACATATAATCCTATGGTTGAGCTTAACTCACCAGCTAATAGCGCATCGTTAAAACATGGAAAACCATCTAATAGTAATGAAACTGCTTGTGGCTCAATAGTATATCTAACCAACTCAACTAATGAAGCCAACTTATCTATACCAATTTCTTTAATTGCACTTATATCACTATGATTTACAGCAAGCTTTTGCTCTGGAGTTAAACTATCATAATCTAATACAAATGAATTCTCAGTCTGATTACTGCTTTCTCCACCACCTTGGTTAGCATTTCTATTTCCCTTTTCCGCTTCACCAAACTGCTTAACTATATCAGCAAAATCTGCTGCAGCTGCATTAACTTCGAGGTTCTTACCTGGTCCATCAAGACATGTAATAAACACCCAACCTGTCTTTGAATCGACAATCTTAACTACTTTTCTGCCAGCATATACATCAGTCGCTGCCTTTGGAAGCTCTATCCTATCAAGAATAGTCTGAGCGTCTTTAATGGTATATCCCTTAGGCATATAAAAAGCAAACACTGGAAAACTGTTTACTTTTGATGATTTAACTGTTGTTAAACGTCCATCTTCATCAGCCCAAATAACTGGGATTTTCCATGCAGCACCATTATCAGCATTTACAACAGCACTGAAATCTAATAACTTACCCTCTTCTGGTGCATCAAGATCTCCAATTTTGAATGAAGAAATCTCGTTGTTACCCTTGTAATCTGCTGTCTGAGTCTCCTTGCTAGGAAATACTCCTACAACCTGGGAATCCTCGCTAGGTAGGATTGTTGCCACTGGCTCGCCATTGATTTCCTGTGCATTAGCACTGATAGTTGTTGCGCCAATTGTGCATGCTGTAGTCATCATTGCTAGCAAGCATGCTAAGAATTGCTTTCTTTTCATTTAATTATTTCCTCCCTTTAAAAGAAAAATTTAGAACCGCAAGTTCAAATATAACTTTGATTTGCCAATTCTTTTGCTAAATCAAAAAGAGCAGTGAGTACCAAACTTCACTGTACTCACTGCTCCCGTATGCTCATTGTTACACAATATAATTATATACGCAATAGCGTAAAAGCCAATTGGCAAAAAGTGTCATATTTTGGCAAAAAAAGGATTTAAAAACTACTTTGTAGCTTCTAAATCCTTTTAAACCCATTAATTATTCACCCATCTTTGCAAGCTTGGCTGCCTGATCAGCAGCGATTAATGCATCGAGAATTTCCTGAATATCTCCATTCATTATCTTATCCAACTTGTAGAGTGTAAGATTGATTCTGTGGTCTGTTACACGTCCCTGTGGGAAGTTGTATGTACGAATCTTTTCTGCACGGTCGCCAGTACCAATCTGCGAACGACGCTCTGCAGCCTCAGCATCCTGCTGCTTCTGCAACTCTAAATCGTAAAGCTTTGCACGAAGAAGTGCGAAAGCCTTGTCCTTATTCTGTAGCTGCGACTTTTCTGTCTGGCTGTAAATAACAATACCTGTTGGATAGTGAGTAAGACGTACAGCAGAATCAGTTGTATTGACACACTGTCCACCGTTACCAGAGGCAC
>JAEEGJ010014720.1_pt1 | contig 18472 bp, 11 predicted proteins | sample 8958761 | NCBI WGS metagenome assembly JAEEGJ01 (sample SAMN16246546, study PRJNA631951) | gut metagenome | biome: gut microbiome; feature: rumen; material: RS-attached | host: Bos | place: Iran: Karaj | collected 2018-10
TCTACTTGTTCTTCTGCGGAGAGTCTATCTGTATAAGGGATTCCGTGTAAATCTATAATTTCATATGTAAACCCTCTTACATTCCGCAAATATTCGTATAGCGCATCTGTTTTAACCTTAAGTTCAGGATCATTTTGAACAAGGTCATCAACAACATCTCGGCCATCGTTAAAGTATCGTTCCATATTATTGATGCGTTCTTCCATCGCCAAATCGAACTGATACAAATCAATGACACAATCTGATATCCGAAATGAAATGACTGACCAAAGATTTCCAGGAACGCTAACCAATTCCTTTTTTTTCTCAAAGCAATATACCAAAGAGCCCATGTACCAAACTAGGGAAGCCCTACTACTATAGAAACTTTCAAATCTATTAATGTATCGTTTGTCCATATAGACCTACCTTGTTTAGCATTCATCGATGTTAGTATTTTTCCGTTTTTTCTTTGCGTCTTTCTTTCCACATGAGCATAAAGACCATAGACAACAAGCAGAAACAGTAGCAAAAGAAAAATAGCGTTCCAAAGTTTTTATCGAATTTACAGTCGAAAATTGAATTAATGACGACAGATGTTATTACAGCCTCTACGAACGCGCCAAGCGAAGCCGCCAACAAACTAGCAAACATCTCTGTAAAAATATCAGAGACGAAACGGAGAACATAAGATATTCCGACAAACACAAAGATTGAGACTCCCATATACACACAATCGAAATCAAGGCAGAAATTTTCTACAAACAGCACAGCAATGAGCAGGAGTGCTGCCACCATGGCTATAATTCTGCTCCTTTGACTTGCCCGCATCGGCAATCTAAGTTTTATGATGTTCCGATCTGACATAAGACGCCCTCACTGCAAAAATAGGAAAGAACGCAAATTCAGTAATATACTAATCCAAATACCAGACTGTTTCAACATTGACTTTCTATAAAAAAAGTGGTATATTAGGGAGGAAAGGTGTTATTTTATGAAACTCATCAGTACAGATTTCTCTAATTTGGGAGAAAAGACCATATACGATTTTGGCGATGACGAAGCCATTGATGAACTTTTGAAGGAGCATAAATCGACTAGAGAACATATTACACGCGATTTTTTCGACACCGCAGATTCGATGGTGCGCTTTAATTGGATGCGTGATTTAGCTGGTATGCTACTGCATGTAGACCCGAATGCGAAAAAATTTTTCAAAGCAGTCGAAAAAGAACTTGACAAATACTTCAAGCATCGCGACAAAATGTTTGCAAAAGGCATCATCATAGATTGAATTTTGTTGCCTTATTGATTTTATCAACAATAAAATCAATCCTCTATTTTGTCTAATCCAAATACCAGACTGTTTCAACAGTATCTCCTGCTTCAATATCATCAGGGGTATAATCAACAGATTGCGAGCCGGAACTTTCTGCTAAATCAGCCACCATGTTATAATCTTCCCGACCAACATAAACGTCAATGCTACGTCTGGAGTAATCGACACTTACGATACCGCCTAGCTTATGTCCAAGCGTCATAGCGATCACCTCGGCTTTTTCGCGGGCATCCTTGACTGCCGATTCGAGAATTTGAAGCTTGACATCGTGAGAATCTTTCCTGATAAAAGATATGTTCACTTCGAGTTCAGGCCACGCGGCTCCCAAAGTCGACATAACCTTTGATGTAAGAACACTATCCAAAGGCAACTCAATAGAGAGACTTTGATTCAAATGATATTCGACAAGCCACCGGACTTCCTTGCTAATCCATTCCCGATGTTTACTTATCGAGAAATCTGATGTCTTAAGAGATTCCTTCGGAATATTCAGCTTTTCAAGAGCATCCCTCAAACCTTTGTTACCTAGGGAGGCCTCGTTATATGCCTTTTCATAGGAATCGTGCTTGGAATCTATAGAAAAAGTGAGTCTCGTGGTGTCCGGAGAGATTTTGACAAAGCCCGTTCCCATAACTCTAATGGTTTTCTGATTCTGTTCCATAAAAGCCTCCATTTGGTTATACTACAAATATATATTCATCAACTGTCACAAAATGACAGTTTACATTTTTTCAAATTTCGTTTCAAAAAAAACGAAAATCTCTTGACACTCACCCCTTGAGGAACTATATTTATTAGTGCACAAACGTTCTAGTGCCCAAAATTTCAAACACTACGGTTTTACGCTTGTCCGTAGCAAAAAAGGAGTAAAAGATGAAACGAATAAACGTCATGAACCGTGAAATCAAAACAATGCTCGTTAACGGCGTCGATTATGCCTGCATTACTGATATTGCTCGGCAAAAGAATCCTGTGGAGCCTAAGGATGTTGTGAAAAATTGGATGAGGTCAAAAAATACAATAGAATACTTAGGTTTATGGGAAATGTTGAACAATCCCGACTTCAAAGGGGTCGAATTCGACCCCTTTTTAAAAGAAGCTGGTAGCCATTCGTTCACTATGAGCCCTTCTCGATGGATTGAAGAAACTGGTGCAATTGGACTCATTTCTAAAAATGGTGTTAACGGCGGGACTTTTGCACAATATGATATCGCCGTCAAATTTGCAAGTTGGGTTTCTGTCGAATTCGAATTGTACTTGGTTAAGGAGTTCCAACGCCTCAAGGCAGCGGAACAGGCTCAATTAGGATGGTCACTACGTCGTGAACTCTCAAAAATCAACTACCATATCCATACGGACGCCATCAAGCAGAATTTGATTCCGGCAACACTTACAAAGCAACAGATGAGCATGGTTTACGCAAACGAAGCCGATGTTCTAAATGTTGCGTTATTCGGATTTACGGCTAAGGAATGGCGCGATGCACACGCCGATTTGCAGGGCAATGTCCGCGACTATGCGACGGTAAACCAGCTCATATGCCTTTCGAACATGGAATCGTTGAATTCCGTACTGATTAAGGAAGGCTTGCCGCAGCCAGAACGATTGCAAAAGCTGAACCAGATTGCGATTTCGCAGATGACAGTACTGGAATCTATCGGAGAGAACAAGCTTTTGAAATAAGAAAGTGGGTTGTTGGCTGCTATCCGCAGATTTGTGCGACAGTGTCGCACAAATTCAAAGCACCTCAAGCATCGCTTATCGCCTTGTTTTTTGGCGAAATTGTGTATATTTTTACCATAATTCTGTAAAAATGCGCATTTTACAGAATTTAGGAAAGAATATGATTCAGACGCTCGCCCAATGCATTGAAAGGTTCGGCTCAAAATACCTGATAAAAAAGGCCCTTGCCGAAGGCCGCTTGTTCCGCATCGCAAAAGGATTCTATTCCGGGAGCAAGGATGTTCCAGAGGCTTCACTAATCTCCGCAAAATATCCCAAGGCGGTTTTTACGATGAATTCTGCTTTTTATCATTACGGCTTGACCGATACCATCCCCGAGAAATATTACCTGGCAACTGAGCGGGGAGCAAAAATTTTCGACAACCGTATTGTGCTGAAGTTCGAGAACAGCGACATCCTGTTTCTCGGTGCCGTACAAGAAACAGTCAATGGCGCTACCGTTACAATGTATAACAGGGAACGCATGCTGCTCGAACTGATCCGCAACAAGTCAAACTTGCCCTTCGACTACTATAAAGAAATCATCCTAAGCTATAGAAAGATAGTTGACGAACTGGACATGCAGTTCGTGCAGGATTACTTGCCGCAAATGCCGAAAGCGGATATGATTAGGAAGGTGCTGGAAGCGGAGGTGCAGTAGACAGACCGAAAGGAGGCTAAAAAAGCCTAGACTCGTTTGAGCCTAGGTTTCGAGGATGCGTGATGTATTCTTTTGCGGTTTACTTGCGCATGACCTTGATGGTCTTGTTCAGACGGGAACCGTCGCGGGCCATTCCGCGGACATTCACTATATAGACGCCCCTGCCGAAGGGTTGCAGATCCACCGAAGCGGTTCCGTCTGCGGTCAGCACATTCTTGCTGAGCATCGGGTTTCTGCCACTCAGGTCGGTTACACGGATTTGTACATTTGCGGGAACGCCGTAGAGGCTCACGATGTTATCCGCAACGGTGTAGTGGAAATTTTTCGCAGGAGAGGACGTTACAATCGAAGTCGTCAAAGAATCTGTTGCCGTAGAATCGCCCGCGACAACAGATGTCGTATCCTGCAAATCTTCCGATTCGCCCGACGCATTTGAAATTGCAAGCAGTTGCGTCACGCCGATATAGCGGCTAAAGGTATCGCCCGCATTGTCCTTGAGTGTAAATTTGATGTAGCCCACGCCACCGAAATTATCGGCAAGCTTTACCGTCATCTTGGAGCCGTTTACGGTTGCAGTCACACCGTTCGGAGCATTCACAGTATAACTACCGCCGTCGTAACCGCGGGTAAACTGCGCAAGGTCTATTACTTGGGTTTCGCCCTTCGCGAAGGTGTAATGGGCGCGAGCCATCCATTCCAGGTAGCGTTCCAGTTCGGTCCAGCCATCGCCTAAGCGGTCCTTATTTGCATCGCTGAAGTCGCCGCTCTTCGATTTCGGATTATAGCCATACATGTTTTCCCACCAGTCCGGGAGCCCATCAAGGTCGCTATCGTAATCATCCGCCCTGCTCACGTTCGGATAGGGCTCCCAGCCCTTGATATTCGCCGTATCAATCGCATCGGTTTCGCGATCGGGAATCCCCTTGGTCTTGCCGACCGAACCCACGACGCTATAGGTTCCGCTCTTGGTTTCCCGAATCATGCGCTGGTCATGATTGTCAAGTATCGGCATGCTCTGGCCCACATCGCTCAACACATCCTTGTATGCAGCCGAGGCACTCTGCACCGTAGCATAAGAGGCGAAGAACGGATTGCTGTTCCAGGGCTCCCAATCAAGAACCTGCCCGCCGCTCAGCGTGTATTCGCGCCCGCAGTTGTCATCGCTCCCGTTACAGGTAAACGAGCCACCAGCTGCCTGCAGAATATTGTTGTGGTAGTAGTATGCCTGCGAACCCTTGCCGGTTCCTTCGAACTGGGCACGCAGCGTGTAGCCGTGAAGCGTCGTGCCGGCACCTTCCTTGTAGTAGTTCCCGACAAAGTTCACCTCGTGCGCACCGCCATCGGTCACACGACTTTTCCAGTTATAGACCACATTATTGAAAATGTCCAAGCGACCCGCATAATAGCCGTTACCATCTAGCCCGCCGCCGAGACTCCAGTTGCGCCCCGCATTGTGCGCAAGCAAGTTGTGGTGGAAACTTCCGATATCGCCGCCGATAGTCGCCGCATATCCATGTCCCGTGCCCGCCGCATAGTTCTGGTGATCCGCAACATCCAGCGCTTCCGAAATCAGGGTGCGCTGAAGTGTCAGGTTCTTGCCACCGCGACTGCTAAACGCCTCGTCAATCGTCCAGCTGATGCTTGCGTGATCCAAAATGCTGTGGTCACCGCCCGTAAGCCCCATGCCATCGTAAGTCGCACCGTAACCCAGACGCACCCGCATAAAGCGAATCACCATATCCTTGCCCGTGAACCCGATGGGGGCGCTCTTGATGGTAATACCCTTGCCGGGAGCCGTCTGCCCCGCAATCGTCACGTAGTCCTGATTACAGACCAGGCGGCTCTTGAGTTGAATCATTCCCGCCACCTTGAACATAATGGTACGCGGGCCAATATCCGCCGTGCACGCCTCGCGCAAACTGCCTGCGCCATCGTCGTTCAGGTTTGTCACATAAACCACCTTGCCACCACGACCACCCAGGGCGTTGCGGCCATAACCTTCGGCACCTTCGAACGCGACGCGGCCCGGCTTGAACGACCAGATATTCCCTGCCGTAACCGTTCCGTTCGCATCGACTTCATCGATGCGCCAGTAGTAAGTCTGGAGCGGAGTCGTACCGCTCACCTTATACGAACTGCCGGATTGTTCACCCTTGTAAACCGCTGTGCTCGAGGGCGTTGCCGCAAGCACAGCCGCCGAATCCGTCCCGAAATAGATGCGATGCTTTACGGCCGACTTCGCCGCCGTCCACGAAAGCGTCAGCGCCCCGCTTTCGTGCGGAGCGTGATAATCCAAATCCGCAGGCGAAGGCCCTGTCGCCTGTGCCGCCGCATTGGGCACGTTCAGTTCAAAGCCGTTCAGGGTAACCGTGCCCGTATTCAACTTTATCGCGGTCGAGGCACCCGTACCGCTTACATTAAAAGTCACGTAGGCAATCGCCGCCTCGCCTGTCGAGAGCGCACGATTCGTGGGCTTGACCGACGTCTGCTTCGAATTGTTCACGTAGACGTCGATGCTGTTGCTTACCGCCGTCCCATCGACATTGTTCAAGTACAAAAGGAGGCTGTGCGTCCCTGCCGCAAGATTCGAGAAGGTGAGCGTAATCGCCCCGCCGCCTTCGACCATCACGCCGTCGCACACAAGGCGCGCATAGCTCGGGGACTGCACCCCGGCCTTGTACCAGTTGGCCTTGAGGTTCGCGCTTCCGGCGACATTCACCTTCACGCCCGAAAGCGTCGTATCTTTCGAAGCGACACCCGAAACCACCCAGGGCACGTAATTCGGTTCCGTAACCTCGCTCGAATTGCGGCCGCTCATGTCAAAATCGACCTTGATGACGGGCGATGCGGCAAAGGCAAGCGCCGCCGAGAGGCCCAATACGCGAATAGAGTTCAAACATCCCATACATAACTCCTTTCTGCCCACAAAAATACCCTCGGATTTGCTCCGGGGGTAGGGTAAAAGAAATTTCCAGTTGTCCGCGGACTACGGTGGGCACCTGCGGTGCAAAAAAAGAAAAAAACGCCCCGGCTTCCGCCGGGACGTATCGTTTAGTTAGGAAACTACCGTTCGACTCTTACCTGCACCGCATTCTGCATCGTGCGACCATTGAACTTGACACGGACCATGTAGACGCCCTCGGGGAGAGTCCTGATTTCGCGGGACAAGTCAGACGCTCCTGCCGGAACATTTCTTGCAAGGCGCGCCACCTGATGGCCAGTCATGTCAAAGAAATCCACCTGGGCATACCCCGATTCGCGGGCAATCAGCGTACCATCTGCAAGATTCAGGTGTATTCCGGCAGTAACGCGAATGTTACCTGCAAAGTCGTCTTCTGCGGTGTAATCGCCACGGGTAAGTCCCGTCGTTCCCGAAGAATCTCCCGCGACTTCAGCGCTCAAGGTGTCTATCGCCGAGAGTTGCGTCGAATCCTCGAAAAGCACCACGCCTTCGACATCAAAACCGATCTGGTCGATGTTCGGTGCACCCGCCTCTTCCAGCGATTTCAGATAAAGCACATTCAACCCCTTCTGGAGCGAAACACCCACCGAGACGCTATCCCAGGTATCCCAATCGGCAGTGGGCTTGAACGTCAGCGAACCGACCAGGTCTTCATTCATCTTCACCATAATGCGACGCGTATCCGTTTTGCCGTGGGCGTAGCGCAGCACCATCGTTGCATTCTTGTATTCCTTCGGCGAAACCAGGTGGTAAATGCCGTAGCTATCGAGACTGTTTTCGAAATCGTAGAATCCCGTGCCGCGGAAATTCTCGTGGTTGTCGGCAAAGGCTCCCTTTGCATCGGTCGGTACCGCCGCCTCGATATCGCTCCGAACCATAAGAGGAGCAGGTCCCGATTCCACGACACTCAGGATGGTGAATTTTCCGTTGCGAGTCGCTTCGCCAAAGTCAGCATTCCCGCCTTTCGTCGTAATCGTATAGGTAAACTCGCCCTCGACAACGGGAGTCCCGCTAAAATAGAGCGATGATGTCGTCGCATTCCACACGGCCGTCACGCCTGCCGGGAGCCCGTCAACATTCGCCCCGTCCGCATGCTGGATCGCGAAGGTGAACGGGACAATCGAATCACCCTTCACAATCACCTGGCTCGAACTACCTGCGCCCTGCTTGACAATCGCGGCCGCCTTCGGCGTGTTGTCGCCTATCAGCACGATGTCCGGCTTCGGGAAATTTCCCTTGTTGCCATACAACCAGAAGCCCAAATGCGGCGGCTGGTTGTAGGCGGTATTCTGCCAGCTCATGCCATTGCGATAAACCGGGTCGTGCGCAAGCGTGTACATGCGATGTTCGGTAGGCGTGGTCGTCGTGTAAATGTAAAGTTTGGAGGCTCCATCGTGCAAGATGACTTCCTCGCGCCAGTCGCCCAGAATGTCACCGCTGAAATTCGGTGTCGCCTTGGTGGTATTGCAACTGTTGCCCTGCATCTGGAAAAGCGTATTGCTCTGTTGCTTTGCATGGTCCCACTTGCTGATGGTCGTATTGTCCAACAATTCGTCAAGCAGGTCACCATCCCAGTAGATACGGAAGTTGTAGGCGGGACGCTTGTCGGCCTTCCAGATTTTCCCCTTAGCCGTATAGGTGTTCCAGTTTGCAGCAGACCAGAGTTCATGTCCACGACTGTTGGAATCGACGTCGCCCGCGACACCGCGCCCGTTATCGCCCGAACTGGTTTCGTAGAAAAGCACCTTGCCAGTACGTGCGTCGTGCAAGTTGTAGCCGTAGGGCTTTTCCTCGTGGACCTGCCAAACCTCGAGGCCGTCGTTGTCGGGGTCCAAATCGCCAAAGTGGATTGCATCACCGTGACCGTAACCTACACGGTACATGAACTTGCCATCGTGATCGATAGCGCAGTTACCCTGCATGATTTCATCAAATCCGTCGCCATCCACGTCACCCGCCGAAAGGTTATGGTTCCCCTGCCCGTAGCATTCCTTGCCGCTCGTCGCCGAATTGTGGTACCAGCGCTGCGTCAGCGATTTTCCGTCCCAGTCGTAGGCCGTGAGCGCCATGCGCGTGTAATAGCCGCGCTGGAAAACCATGCTCGGTTTCTTGCCATCGAGATAGGCATTTGTCGCAAGGAAGCGGTCGACGCGGTTCCCGTAACTGTCGCCCCAGTTCTTTACCGTACCGCGCCCTGGATTATAGGCGACGGTCGCCATTTCAAGTCCCGTTTCGCCGTTGAAAACCGTGAGGTATTCGTCACCGGTCAGAATGTATCCACTCGAATTGCGGTAATCGCTGGTATGTGCCGCATTGGCCGCTGCGCCCTTGCTCAGGTACTTTCCGCTGGCATCCTTCGTTCCCGGCGCTGTCTTTACGGCAAGTTCCGCCTTGCCGTCGCCATCGTAGTCACCCACGAGCATCTGCGTGTAGTGCGCCCCCGCACGGATGTTTACGCCCAGATCGATGCGCCAAAGTTTTTTGCCGCTCATCTTGTAACAGTCAATGATGACGTTGCCCGTCTTTCCCTTCTGGGAATTGTCCTTGGAATTGCTCGGATCCCACTTGAGAACCAACTCGAACTCGCCATCACCATCCACATCGCCCACGGCAATATCGTTGGGACTGTAGGTGTAGTCACTACCGCCTGCAGGCCTGTCCAGGTTCACTGTCAAAAACTGCTCGCCCCACACGGGTACGGCATCGTCAGATGCAAGTTCCTTGCCGTTTATGACAGCCTTTACGGAATACCTGCTCGAGGTTGTCCCTTTCGCGTCGGTATAGTTGCTCGCCTGTGTCCCGCTGAGGCTCGCGATTTTCTCGCCATCGCGGTACAGGTTAAAGCCCGTCTCGGAGCCCTCGGTCCCAAGGACGCGCCAGCTGAGGAACACGCCCCCGCCGGTCTTAACCGCCACAAGCCCGCGGTTCAGCCATTCCATCTGGCGAGCCGCCTGCGACATGCCCACTCCAAGCGCGAGCGAAAGTCCAAACATCCACAACTTTTTCATCATCCAATCCTTTTTTTTGAATTACAGGCCCCCGCACCACCGGGAACCTGCACCTATAATATATCTCCGGCACTCCAAATAGTACCTTCACCACCACACTTCCGGTTGTCCATAGACAACGGCGGGAACACAACAAAAAACTTCGGCAAGCAACGCTTGCCTCGCGCATACGCGAGCGTATGCGTTAAAACAAGTTTCTTCGGTTACTTTGCGAATGTCGGTTGCACTGCCTTGCGGTTACCTGCACGCAGAGCGTTTACCGCACGGCCGTTCACGTAGAACCGCTTGCCCGTGCGGGCCTTGGATACCTCTGCAGGGGCAACCCTGCGCAGCACGGTCGTACCGGAGTCTGCACGCACGAACTCTATCTTGTCGATATTCGGGGCACCGTCTTCCGTGAGCGACGCAATTTCCAGGGTGTTTACACCGGCAGGAATCTTGAGCGTCAATTCCACATCATTCCACGTGGTCCATCCACCCGTCGGTTCCAGGTCAAGCTTTTCTACCAGAACCTTGCCGTTTACCGAAATGCTTACGGGGCGGTTGGCACTCCCGCCATTCGCGAAAGTCAGCTTGACCTTGCGTTCATCGCCTTCGGGCAGGCAAAGCGCAAATGTAATCGAGGAACCCACCGCATTGTCCAGGTTCGCATAGCCCTTGCCCGAAAAGCCCTCGTGCTTGTCCTCGAAAAGTGTCTGCTTGAACACGGTATTTTCTGCCTCGTACCTGAGCGAATCCTTGCCCACGAACTTGAATGCGGCACCCAGATTCACGTCCTTCGCGAGACTTGCCACAACGTATTCCTTGTCGAGCCCGCTTGCATCTCCGCTCCAGCCCGCAAATTCCCAGCCGTCCAGAGGGGTCGCGGTAAACGTGACGTTCGAACCCTCGGGAATTTCCGTACCAGCTATATTCTGGGCAATCGTCCCGCCAATTCCGGCATTGAGCGACACCTTGTAGCTCTTGCCCGACTTGATGAGTTCAATATCGTCGACGGCAATCCACTGGCTAGAAGAGCCCGCGGTGCTAAACCCGATGGTTATCTTCCCGTTCGTCACGGTGATGTTTTCCACTGCCTTCTTCGTCCAGTCGCCTGCAGCCGCGGCGATAGACACGTTCTGCTCGCTGCCGCCGAAATCCTTCGCGAACATCTTTGCGGAACTCTGCCCGCCACTGCTCTGCACGTAGGCGCTCAGGGTGTACTTCCCGTTGGGCACCGTCAATGTCTGCGTGAGCGACTTGCTGTCCGTCAGGTAGAGACCCCAGCGCCCCGTGCGTTTCTTGGATGTGGAGTTGATATTGTTGGCATCGGCCTTGTCCAGTTTCCAGCCCGTCAAGGTCGTCTGGCTCACGCGATCCGCCTCGAATGTCGGATTCAGGCAATAGTTGTTGCCTGCGCCCACGCTCCACGTGCCTTCCTTCACGTTGATGTTCCACTCGCTCAGGGAATGGAACACGGGTTTGCCCGTCTCGAAAGAAATAGGCAGCCACTGGTTGTAACCGAGACCATTCCCCGCGAAATCGCTCCAGCGGTCGCCCGCATTCACCACGAACGAACCCTTCGAGCCCTTCACCATGACAAAGAACCTGGCCAACCCGGCTAGGGATTTTGGATTGCGCCGCACAACCCATTACACGGCTTTTACACGGAAACTCAACGGCACCTTGCCCAAAACCTTCTTTTTTGCGGGCAAACGGCTATATTGCGTAGCGAGGTGTAAAAATGGGACATGTTTGTAGACTGGCGAAAGGCGGGTTGTTTCTGGTTTTACTATCAATCTGCGCCTGCGGAGATTCCGTTTCCGAAGCACCAACCGGCATCGAGGCCGCACCCCCCGAAAGCACCACAAGCACAACGCCTGTCGATTTTCCGAACAGTTCATTTTCTAACAGTTCATCTTCTTTTTGGCTGCAGGAAAGTTCCTCATCGCCTCAGGCGCAGCAAGGCTTTTCTTCGCCTCAAGTGCAGCCGACATCGTCTTCACTATGGAATCCGCAAACATCGTCTTCCGTCGAAAACATTCCCCTGCCGAACAACGGCATTCCCTACGTGCGAATCATCGCCACCGACAGTATCGACACGGAGTACGTCGCCTGCACCGTCGAGATTGCAGGTAACGGTCAATACGAGGACATCACACCGGCAAGCGCAAGGATTCGCCAGCGTGGCAACTCCACAAGGCTCTGGTACGACAAGAAGCCGTACCGCATCAAGCTAGACAACAAGACAAGTATTCTCGGGCTCCCCGCCAACAAGGACTGGGTGCTGCTCGCCAACTACCGCGACCAGAGCAAGTTCATGAACGCCATCGCGTTCGACATGGCACGCTATATGGGCAGTTTCCCGTTCGTGAACGCAAACCGTTTCGTAGAGGTCGAAATCAACGGGGATTACATGGGCATGTACCAATTGACCGAACAGATCGAGAGGGCCACAAGCCGCGTAGACATTGATACAAGCGGTGTACTACTCAGCCTCGACATGGACGACGGTCCGGAACTTTCCCCCGACGCAGGCAACAACTTCTACAGCAAGGTATACGGGATGCCCGTCGCCGTAAAATACCCGAAAAACATTTCCGCAGAACGGCTCGAAACCATCGCTGCCGACTTCGCCATCCTGGAACAGGCAATCGTAAGCGCCGATTACGACAACGTGCAGAAACTGATGGACATGGAAAGTTTCATCGACTTCATCCTGCTACAGGAAATCACGCGCAACGTGGAACTGGAGGCACCGCGAAGCATGTACCTCTACCGGGACGATACCGGGAAATACCACATGGGGCCCGTCTGGGATTTTGACGGAGGTTTCGGCTACGGCTGGGACGAAGATACCAAGGAGTACTTCACGAGCCAAAGTTGGATTCTCGGGACAGGCAACCCCTCAAAAAGTCCCTACAACTGCACTGCAGAAAGCAAAAACGACTGGGGAATGTGCAACGGAGCAAACATGCGTTTCAACAGTTACGACGGCAGGGCGGTTCCGGGTTTCTTCGCCAACATGTTCGCGAACGACACGTTCCTCACCGCATACAAGGCACGCTGGGAAGCCCTCAAAACAGGCTTCCTCACAGATGCCTTCACAAGACTCGACGCATACGTCTCCCAGACCGCTATCGTGCTCGAGAACGACGCCACCCGCTGGCCGCCCATCCGCCGGTACGATATTGAAATTCAGAGTCTAAAAGCCTGGCTCACCGAACGAATTGGCAAATACAGCAGCGTTCTAGCGCAATATTAGTCCCTACCGTTGCACCTTTTTCAACATAGATGTGCCAAAAAGCACACCCATTCTCGCTTTACCCCCAAAAAAGATTATTTTAAGGATAGTTGTTTACAAGGGGTGTTTATGAAAAAGATTCTAACCGCTGTTTTCGTCGCGGGTTTCGCGACGATATCTACCGCCGCCATCGACATCACCGTCGATACGCAAAAGGGCGTCAAGAAAATCTCGCCATACCTGTACGGGCGCAACATCGACAAGATCAGTGACGGCACCGCCGAAACCGACACTACCGAAGAAGCGTTCATCAGCCAGATGCTCGAAGCGGGCATACACTTTTTGCGCGCGAACAACGGCAACAACGCCACGCGCTACAACTGGCGCCACAAAATGACCGTTCATCCCGACTGGTACAACAATGTCTATTCGCATGACTGGGCGAACACCGCGCAGAAAGTCCTCGGCAAGATGCCCGGAATCGACGCCATGTACGCCTTCCAGCTCACGGGTTTCGCGGCAAGTTCCACCGACTACAACTTTGGCGACTGGAACTGGAAACAGGAACACGGTTTCTATGCGACACAAACGCTGGACCTCGCAGGTGGCGGCGAAGTCTCCGAAGACGGCAAGACGCTCGTAAAGGCGGGCGACTACAAGCTCTACAACATGGAATGGCCCGCCGATTCCACTGTCGCGATAATCCCGTACTGGCGCGACGAGCTCAAGTTCGACATGAGCCGTTTCCAATACTGGAGCATGGACAACGAGATGGAAATCTGGCGCGGTACGCACTCCGACCTCGACCTGCCCGTCACGGGAGACTTCCTCGTAGAGCACTACATCGATGTCGCCAAGAAGGCTCGCGCCCAGTGGAAAGACATCAAGCTCACCGGCCCTGTAACCGCGAACGAATGGCAATGGTGCCACATCGGCGCCTACAATGACGAAAGCAGGCCCAAGATAGACGGCAAGGATTATTGCTGGCTCGAATTTTTCATAAAGAAAATTGCCGAAGCACAAAAGTCGTCGGGCGAACGCCTGCTCGACGTATTGGATATCCACTGGTACCCGAGCGAAAAGGATTACGAATCGCGCGTCAACTGGTACCGAGTGCTATTCGATACCACCTACTACTACAAGGGCGGAAACGGAATCCGTTGCGCCAGCGGCACCTGTGACTGGAGCGACAAGGATAAAGGCTATCGGTCGTATATTTTAACGCGCATCAACGACTGGCTCGACAAATACTTCGGCGAAGGTCACGGCATCACGCTCGGCATCACCGAGACAAGCCTCATCGACGAAGACGACCCGATGGTCACGGCGCTCACCTACGCCTCGTTCATCGGCACCATGCAGGACAACGGAGTCGAGATATTCACCCCGTGGACATGGGGCGACGGCATGTACGAAACGGTCCACCTCTTCAGCCGCTACGGACACAAAAACCGCATCGAGTCCGTATCCACGAACGATTCGCTCGTATCGGCCTACAGTTCCATCACCAGCAAGGGCGACTCGCTCACGATTATCTTCGTGAACCGCGCCGAGAAGGATGCTCAGCAAATAAGCTTGTCCGTACCGAATTTTGCTGCAAAGAGCGGGAATGCCGAAACGTTGACACTTGCCGGCATCAAGGGCGAAACCTTTGTCTCGCACACGAACAATGCCTTGAAGAAAGGTTCCGTAGAAATCGCGAACGACAAGGCGACACTTACGCTCCCTGCAAAGTCGATTACCGCATTGCTGCTCACCACCGATACGCCCAAAGTCGTTGACCCGACCGACGCCATCATGCCCGGAGACAGCCGCCGCATTGCGGGTACGGTGAACTACTCTATAGCCGCTCAGGGACGCACCATCACCGCACACGCGGTTGCAGGCGCTGGCTCCACGCGCTACGCGCTCAGCAACGTTCTCGGCCAGGTCATCGAAAGCGGATTCTGGAACCAGAAAAACACGCTGAGCATCAGCGTTCCGCACGCAGGCAAGTACATCCTGCGCATCGGCATGCAGAACCACGCAATTATGGTGAAATAAGTTCCATCCCCCTATAGCCTATCACAAAAGCCCCCAGCAATCGCCGGGGGCTTTCGGGTGTGGATAGCCAGAGGAGTCAGCTATCTGGTTATATTGATCGGGCGCGCCTCGTGGTAGGTGCCAGTCGAAACCTTCACGATGTACGTACCTGCAGGCATCTTGCTCAAGTCGAAGGCATGCACGTGCGTTCCGGCGCGTTGCAGTCCAGTGATTTCCTGGTCAATCAGTGCCCCGAATCCGGTAAACAAGCCCACCTTCACGTTGTCGCTTTGCGGAAGCGTGTATCGAACCTCAAGTTGACCGCGACGGAAAGCGACGCTCATATGCGAGGGGATATCGTTCAGGCCGTACATCAGCGCGGTAGTCGACTCGCCATTGCCTTCCTCGTTCGTGATGGTGACGGTCACCTTGAAGAGCACCGTCTTCCCGTTGTACGAAAGTCCCTGCGTAAAGCTGTACTTGTCGCCGTTAGAGACACGGTTCGGATAGTGTCCGATGGAAAGTGTCCCGCTGGCCAGATCCGCCTCGCTGTACACGTAGGCATTCTCGCCCCATTCCACGACATTGCCGTTTTTACCGAACCAGTGACCGGGCTCGTTCGCGGTAGATTGCGTGACGGTGTTGCCGCCTGCCTCTTGCGCAAAGAAGGTTGCCTGCGAGAGCGTTGCAGCGGTGAGCCCGAGCTTGCTTGCGACTTCGCTAACATCGAACTTTGCCGTAACGGATGCGTAGTTGTCATCTATCGGGAGCGTGACAGCGATATTGTATGTGGTGGCGCCGTCTGCGACGATTTTTGCGGAACTGCTCGATGCCGGCGCGATACTGCTCGAACTCGTGGGCTTCTCGCTACTGGAAGAAACCGGCGTCTTGCTGCTGGACGAAGAAACCGCAACGCTGCTGCTTGAAGAAACCGGCGCGTCGCCGATTTCGGGCCACTTGTAGTCGAGCTTGAAGTCGTTGTAGTATTTCGTATTCGCGTCACCTGCGGCGCTGATTCCTTCCTCGGGCTTGAGGCGGTAATCGTAGTGGTAGGTGCGCATATCGGGATTTTTCGAGTAGTTGTAGTCGGTGTTCACCACGATGGCAAATGCCATCTTGCTTCCGCCCGTGGTGCTCGGGGTCTTTTCAATCTTGAGGATTGCGGTCTCGTTGCCCTTCACGGGTGCGCTGTACACCGGCGTGCCGTCCGTGGCGCGGTAGGCGAGCACCAGTCGCATGTTGTCGTTCGTGGAATGCGAGCCGTTCGGGTAGAGCGTCATGCTGATTTGCGTCGCGCCGTCCTTGAGCTTGAGCGGGATTACGTTCGAGCCCGACCATCCCGGAGTCAAGTCCTGGTTCGGTACCCAGTCGCCGTTGCTTACGGTCACGCTCTGGTACGGAGTCATTTTCCAGGTGTAGCTTTTCCTGTTGTTGTCCCACATGTCCTGTTCCCAGTAGGTATCGCTCCCGAAATTCTGGTTCAGCAGGTTCTTGATTTCGTTGGACCACTTTTTCATGTCGAGCATGGCGAGCCTTGCGCGGAATTCGGTGATGAGCCTGCGCACTCCCTCGTCGCCGAGGCCGATGTCGAGCCCGTAGGTTTCGAGCAGGTAGGTAGTCTTGCCGTAGGCGTGGCCGTACACCCAGCGCACGGACCCCGTGCCGAGCCAGGTACCCATGAACGTGGGGAATATGTTGCTGTACTGCGCGCCGCCCAGAAGGTAGCGCTGGTTCTTGCCGGTAACGCCCTGAGCGCCGGGGCCGCCGAAGGTACCGTCGATGAGCCAGCCCGAGTAGCATTCGATGGGCATGAAGGGCGCGATCACCGTCGCCGCGTTCAAGAATCCCATGCCGCTATAGACGCCTTCGCGGTGGCTGAACATGTCCTGCTGAATCCAAGTGTTGCCCGCCTCCTGGAACCAGTGCGCCTCCTTGGCGCCGGGGTAGCCGTTCGTCATCGAGTGGATGCCCTCGTGGATCATCGCGTCCATCTGTGCCACGCGATCGCGGTAGGGGCAGCTCGTGTTGAAACTGTACAGCGGGTAGAACGAAGCCGCGACGGCTGTGTAGCCCGCGACCCATGTCTGCCATCCGCCGGTGGTGTCGGTCTTTGCGCCGCCCGCGCACGTGCCCGAGCCGTAGTAGTACACGGCGCTGTACTGCCCGTCCTGTGCCTGTGCGTCCGGGGCCCAGCCCATCACGTCGTAGAGGTAGCTGAAGTCGGTATCGTACTTCTTGAGGATGCTGTCGATAGTCACGTCGGTAATGCGGCTGTCGCGATCCTTGCCCCAGTAGAAGGCCCACCACTTGCCGGCCTTTTTGCCGGTCACGCCCGAGCAGTTGTTGTTGAACTTGGTGGGCGGCTTGATTTCACCCAGGTTCGACTTGGTGTCGTAATCGAGGTCAGTGCGGTAGGCGGGCCATGTGTAGGCGTCCCCTTCCGCTGCGGAGGCCATGGCCCCCATTCCTGCCGCGAGCGCTGCCGCGGCTATCCATCCCATACACTTTTTCTGCATAACACACTCCAGTTTTGATGCTATGCTAGAAATAGGTTTTTGCGCCCGGAAATCCTAGGTTTTGCCCCTCCCGGCGTGCTGTTTCCGTGTTGAAAGTGTGTAAAAATAATAGGCTAAATGTTTTGAAATACCTAAAAATACGTCTAAATAGTAGAATTTTGTGTAATAATTATTTTGCGTCCGGACGTAATACCTATAGCACGACCAAACACAATACCCGTAGCATCTACGTGTAGCGTTACACGTATTTTTCAACTGCCACAGAATTTAGGATTTAGAACTTGAATAGGGCGCCGAAGCGCATCTGTCCGTCGCGTACGCCATCGTTGTCGCCCACGTCCATGATGGTCGCGAGGTCGAACTGAAGCATGTCCGAAATCATGAATCCGATGCCGAAGTCGGCCTCATTGCGCTTGCCCGTCTGGTCGTAGAGGTAACCGACGCGGAGCGCCACTGTATTCGCGTAGATGAATTCCAGGCCCGTATTGAACACGCCCTGCAGCAGGGAGTTCTTGAATGCGGTAAACCCGTGTCCGCCGCGTTCCGGATGCCCGATGGATTTCCAACAGGCGATGTAGAACGGTTCCGGGTCGCCCTTGTCGTCGTCGTACACGACTTCGCGGTTGTAGTCCGCTGCGATGGTAAGCCTGTAGTCGGCGAGAGAAAGGATTTCGTAAGAGAGCCCGACGCGCCAGGTGAGCGGAATCGGGTCTTCGATGGTCTTGTCCACGTAGTACACGCTCGGGCCGATGTTCGCGAGCACGAGGGCGAAGTTTAGTTTGTCTATAAACAGGTCCTTCTTGAGTATACCGATGTCGAACGCATAGCCGAAGGTGGTCGCTTCTTCTTCGCCGGCACCTGCACCGGAACTCAGGTCGGAATAGAACAGCTTGATGGAGAGACCCAGACCCCAGTTGTTCGGGAAGCGCGTGCCGTAGCTTACGCCGCCCACGATTTCGGAACTGTTGTAGGCCACCAGGTCATCGGCGTCCACGTCGCCCGAGACTACCGTGGGACCGAAGCTCACAAAGCTCACGAAG
>JAEEGJ010014721.1_pt1 | contig 18471 bp, 13 predicted proteins | sample 8958761 | NCBI WGS metagenome assembly JAEEGJ01 (sample SAMN16246546, study PRJNA631951) | gut metagenome | biome: gut microbiome; feature: rumen; material: RS-attached | host: Bos | place: Iran: Karaj | collected 2018-10
TTGGGACTTATCTAAAGCTGCTGGCGTTTCTTTGCCTACTATTTCAGATTTTCTTAAAAATGATACCAAAAATTTAAGAATGGATACAATGTTACATATATGTGAAGGTTTTAATATAACATTAAAAGATTTCTTTGATGACCCACTTTTTGATGAAATATTTTTAGAGTAGAATATATTGGGGATTTGCTAGATAGTTTTTATCTGTTTTTTTACATTTAAAAATTCTCTATTTCTGTCATTGGTCTAAGTTTCAATACAATATCACTAGTTCGTGCCATTTTGAGAACATGATATAATATAATAATGAATAACTTGTTTATAATGCCAACTAAGATTGTTGGAATCCACATAATGTATTAAATCTGTTGAATTTTCAGTCGAATAAGCCATATATTTCATTTTACCTTTAACATGCCATTTATATTCACTCTGTACATAATAAACACTAAAATCTGAAAATTCTTGTGAATTAGCTATTGCAGTATAATGATTAAATTCTTTTTCCACATTATCACTATAAGATATAACTTTAACACATGCTCCCATATCATATGTACTTGTAGTATATATTTCCCCTACTATTCTGTTTTTTATCAATTCTTCAGTATTGTAGTATAAATCTATAATAGTTATATCATCTAGATTCACAATAATATCATAATTATTTAATCGTACTGTTACTGTATTGTCATCATTTTCAATATAATCATCTATTTCATTTTTAAGTTTTTCTTCTTCCAAAAATTCTAATAAATTCTTATCGTTTTCCATTTTATAATTTATTAGTATTAATTTTATCTTTTCTTTTACTGTTGATTCTTGATATACTTGTTTTGTTTCTCCAGATTTTGTTAATAGTCCATTATCTCCAGATAATGTTGCAATTGTTACTCCGGGCTAATATTAATAAAATTATGATTGTGATTATAAGTGCTATCAATGTGATACCATTTACTTTTTTCATAAATAAATCATCCTCATTTGTATTAAATTTTTCTACTAATATTTATAGCATATTATAAAAATAAAATCAACAAAATTAAGGAATTTCTTAATTTTTTATTCATAATTAAGTTTTTCCTTAGTTGTCTGCTATTTTGCTTTGTTATAATTTTTATATATTTAAGAAATGAGGTGAAATAGTGCAACTTTCAGATGCTACAAGAAAAAGAATTAAATATTTGTTAAAGCAAAATAATATGAAACTTTGGGACTTATCTAAAGCTGCTGGCGTTTCTTTGCCTACTATTTCAGATTTTCTTAAAAATGATACCAAAAATTTAAGAATGGATACAATGTTACATATATGTGAAGGTTTCAATATAACCTTAAAAGATTTCTTTGATGACCCACTTTTTGATGAGGTATTTTCAGAGTAAAATATATTTTTAATTTGCTAGATAATTTTTATCTAGTTTTTTTATTGCAAAAAAAGAAACCTAATACTTCTACTAAGTTTCCTTTTCTTTGTTTGATAATACTTTACAATTTATAATTCACAGCAATTCCACCGTACAAAGTAAATTATATTGTTCGTATTATCACTAGATGGCTCGTTTGACACTTCCGTGTGCGAAAAATACGAGCTTGTATTTATAATTTTATTTTATGTTTGATTCTATGATTATAATATAACATAATCTAACCATAGAATCAATATATATTTTGAAAAAATTTCTATTTCGACTAATTTGTCCTTTTATTCTATATGTCTTTTTCTTCCTTATCAGAAATTGTTAATCTTTCTCTTCTTTGGTCATCAATTGTTTTATTATAACTATCTATCTTTTCTGCAAGTTTTTCTGTGTCCTTTACAACAATTGTGCCATTTTCAATAGATATTGTTCCATCTTCAATTAATAAATCAAGATTCACAAATCTACTTAAAGAATATGAATCAATAGTCATAGGCTTTCCTTTAGTAGCAGCATCAAACATCATTTTATGTATTTCTCTCGTGTATTCACTTAAAGCCATCTTTCTATCTTTTTGTTCAACTTCTGTTTCTGGTTTAGTTGTATCAATTCCTGATTCAAGCATTACAATTCCATTGTCAGTTTCTTCATAAAGAATGTACCAATCGCCTGTGTCACTCATTGATATTCTTATTCTATCTGCATCTGCTATTCCTAAATCGCGTATTCCAAAATGACTTGCAACTTCGGAAATATGCAATGGGTTATCTGCAAAAGAGCTATCTCCTCTACCTTCTTTTTGTACCATAGCAGATATTGTTTCAACTTTATCTTGGTCAATATCAAATCCTTTTCTTCTAAAAATATCTCTTGTTTTTATATATCTTATACCATAATCACCTATACTACCATTTGTATGTACATGATCATTTGGAGCGAAATCGTCATTATGTGCTATGAGTACTGCACTGCCAGAATCAGTATATAGTGTTCTAGAATGAGCCCCCGTATAAGTTTTTCCTGCCTCTAGTGGTGGTACTGATATTAGACTAGGTATAGATGCTCGTTTTTCAGGTGATAAATTTCCAACTAAATTATCACAACCCAATCCCATACCAACATCTTTAATTAACATAGATTGATATTGTTCTTCTGTTATTTTTCCACTATCTAATAGTTTTCTCAATTTTATTCTATCTGTCTCAATCATCCTTTTAGCAGCTTCTTGATATACTTCCATTATTTCATCAAAACCACCAACTTGTTTTAGTTGACTTTCAACCTTATGTGGAACTTCAACATTATCAAAGCAAACTCTGTTACCATTTCTCCAAGTCCAACTTTGAGAAACAATACCTGTAGGTCTACCAGTTTCGTCTAATTCTTCAACTATAAACAAAGCACCATTTCTTTCTGTTGCAGAATGTATCATTGATGTTTCTCCAGGTTGTCCCTCTCCTATTGTCTGACAACAATTAGTTATTTCTCCAATAGCAAAATGAAGTGGATCATCCATTCTTACTATTCTACCTCTAAAACGTCTAGTTTCATATTGTTCTTGTGGAACTGTTTGATATTCTCTTTGACTCATATCTTTAAACAATCTTATAGCTATTCTTGCTTGTTCTTCTGATAAACCACCATCTCTAGCTTGATATACTACTTCGTGTTCTCCTTTTCCAACTTCTAAGTTCGGATACACATCTGTAGATAATTTTAGTAATATATCATCTGGAGTTAATGTTCCTTCTGTATATCTAGTATTAAAACCAGCCTCTTCTAAATAGGTATCAAACTTTGATGCTATAATTGGAAATTTTGCATATAAATCAGGATTAGCTATAAATTCATCTTTATGTTTTAAGAAATAATCTCTAAATTTTTCAGAATAAGGGAGTTTTATTGCCGAAAACATATTTTCTGCTTTTCCATAAGTAAATAATCCTCTATATTCTTCATTAGTTAATAATTCATAAACTTTTGCTCTTTCCTCTTCACTCAATTCTCTTAATCCAATAGTAGCTCTTGTATCTATCTCTAGACCAGATTCTTCTGGATAAATCATTGAATCTAATCTTTCTGCCTCTTCATATGTTAGTTTTTCTGGTCTATAACATAAGTTTGATGTTATTTTTCTTATCCATCCTTTTCCTATTTTCCTTGCCTCAACTCCTAAATCATCAACAACTGAATGATTTAATTTTGCACTCCATTCTGGATTAGAACTTAATTCATCTGCAAAAGAAATCAACTCTTCTAAATGTTCCGTTACATGTGGAGAATAATATGCTTGTCCATCTTCTCTAACTCTTCCAAACTCCTTTTCTAAATACACTCGTACTAGATTTGGATCTACTCTTTCAGATTGGTTCAGACTATATTCTAAAGCATTTCGATAGTGCATTTTAATCATATTTTTAGTTTTTTGATTTTCTTCTATAGATGTATCTATTACCATTGAATTATTTTCTCTAACTAAATCCAATTTTTGTGCTGTGCTTATTCCTATAACCTTTTCTACTAATTGATTTATTTTATCATTATCAACTTCAACATTGTTTTCTGCTAGTATTTCAGTAATTAATGATGTAATATCTTTATCATATCCCTCTTGTATTCTTTTATTTAAGCTCATAAAAAGTTTACATGTAGCTTTAGATGTGATTTTTTCTGGTGTTGGCATCAATCCAGGAAATCCTTCTAAAAGTTTGGAAATAACCTTTAGATTTCCTGTTATTTCAAATTTCTTTTCATAAAGAGATTTAATTGCCTCATCTTGTTCATATATTCTACTTAAGGTTTCTTCATCAATTTCTGGAATTTCTAATAGTTTTTTTGCCTCATCATATCCTAGAAAACTAAGCATATGTCCTAATATTTGTTCATAACTATCTCTTGAAAATCTATTTGAATTATGTAGCATATTTGATGATGACAATTCTTTATATTGTCTTAATGTTTCTCTTGAACGTTTTTCTGGTTCTAAATGTAATACAAAACCAGGATTTCTTATAAAATCTTCAACATATCCTCTTTTTAAAGATTCAAATTTATTCTTAAATTCTTCATCTTGTAATCTAGCTTCAAATTCTTCTTCACTTAATTTTTGTCCTTGCATTAATTCTTCTTTTGCATATTGTTCAGGGTAATTATCTAATACTTCCTTTAATATGTTAGCATTTTCCAAATTAAAACAATATAGTTCAAAGGCACTCGAATCTATTTTATATAAATCAGCAATTGTTTCAACATCAAATAATTTTGTAATATTTTTTACCGCATCTGCATTTCGTAATAAATCAAACGATTTTCCTACTAAAAACTCTTGATATTCTTCATTTGTCAAATCTTGTAATGTAAAATTATGCAAATTAGCTGTATTTTCTTCTCTTCCTTCTTCAAAATAAAGTGAATAAAACTTTGCTTTTAACTCTTCTGGTGCATTTTCATCTAAAATCAAATCTGGATGTTTTTTCCTAAAGAAATCAGGTATATAAGGTTCTCCATATTCAAGTGCTCCAGATAATATTTTAGTTTCTACTTCACCTTCAAGAAAACCTCTAAAATCATCCAAATTTTTTAATTCTTCAAATGATAGTTTAAATTCTTCACGACCTTTTCGTTGATACATCTCTGCCATTTTTACTGTCTTTGCATTATCATTAATAAAATTTAAAATAACACTTTCAGAAATTTCTAACTTCCTTAATTCTTCAAAAAACGAAGCATATTCATATCTATCTGTATCTCTAAATGATATATATGGACTTTGAATGCCTAATTCAAAATCTCTTCCCTCTAAGAAACTAATCCATTCTGGATGAATTCCAAGATCTCCTATGTCAATAGTCTTTGTGTAAAATTTGTCCTGTAACTCCTGTGGTGCATCTTCTACTAAAAACATTCTAGGAAATTTATCTTTAAACTCTTGAGAAAAATCTCTAAAGTCAATTGGTTGCATTCTACTATAGTTCCAATCCGTTGGACCTTCTACAATCATTCTTCTTACACATTCTTCAAAGTCTTCGCTTGAATATGGAGTGCTCCAATCTTCTGGTTGTTCAGATCTATGATATATAGTCCTATCTGGATTATGTACATTTCCTGCATAATGAAAATAATAATCACTCATTTTTTTAGCAAGTGCAAAATCATTTTTTGAAAAAACATTTCCATTTGCTCTATCAAATTCCATTACAGTTTCTAGTCCATAGGTTTCAAAAAGTGAAAGTACACCATAATCTTCAAATAGTTTAGGAGAAATACCATAACTCTCAATTTGTTCTTGAGTTGTATATTGCATTATTCTTTCTAATTTTCCTCTATCATACTCTGATAATCTACCTTGAACTGCTTCTAATGAATAATATCTCTCTAATGACTTTTTAGTATCTGGATCTAAATATTCACTATTATTACTATTTAATATCTCTATAACTTGTGTTTGTACACTTTTTAAATTTTCTTCTTTAGTAGCCTCTAAATCAATGCTCCTAACAACGCTAAAAAGAAGGTTTTGTTCTATAGCCATTCCATCAGCAATGTCTGGAAAATTTTCAAATAAATAAAAGATTTTTTCTTCAGTTATATCTTCAAATCTTTCTTGAGAATATCTAAATCCTGAAATTTTACTCAAAAATTTTTTTCCTCTAAAAATATCTGCATTTTCATGAATATCCCTTAAAGTTAAATTTTCACGCAAATATCTTGATGCAAGTTCATCATTCTCTCCAAAATCGATTACTTGTTCTTCTGGAATTAATGCACTAACATTAGGATTATTAATTATTTTCTTATATGTATTAACATCTAGATAACTTCTTGATAAAACACTTTCTAAATTTTCAGTTATTAATTCCTTTATTGTATCTTCAGTTATTTCTTCTTCATAGTTTTCTAAACTACTTATTATTGAATAACGCAAATCAGAAACATCAAATAAATCTGGCTCTATTATCCTTGCGATTTCTGGTTTTACTTTTGCAAAAAATTCTACTGCATCTCTTGATGCTCTTCCATTTTCTATTTCATCATAAAGATCATATCTTATAATATCTGCTATCTCTAATCTTTTCCAATAGTATCTTTGTCTTACTTCTTGTGGTAATCCTCTATCTATAAACCTATCTGGATGTTGACTCATAAATTCTTCATCAAATGATTCATCATCATATCTTTGATTATCAAAATCAAAATTTCTTACATTACACCCTTTAAGTCTTACAGTTCCCCATCCCTCTTCATGGATTATATTAAAATCAATATTAGCACCTGTTCCTGAAAAATCAAATCCCAAATCATAAAAACCTTCATATTCTTCAAATGGAATATCAGACAAATCACTACTATGTATTTCATCAATTAATTGCTCTATTTCACTTTCTAACTTTTCTTCGTCTTCCTCTGTTACTTGTATTTCTTCATTTTCAATTTTATTTGCTAAATCAAATATTTCAGCAACTCTTTCTTTTATTTCTCTAAATCTTTCTAAAGATAATTTTGGCATAACTTAAACATTCCTTTTCATTTTTATTTATTTTCACTTATTTTCTAAAAAACAGCTTTTTAATTTTTTCAAGTATTCGCTTATACCAAGGATTAACTACTTCTATTAAAGATGTTTCATTACTATTTTCAATCTCTTTTTTTATTTCCTCATTTTCTTCTTTTACATTCTTATTAATTTTTTCTCTTGCAAATAAATCTGTTTTAATTTCTCTAAATTTATTAGTATATTCTTTATAGTACTCGTCTAAATTTATTTCTTGTCCTGATGGATACATTATTTTCTTCTTGTAATAAAATTTGTTTGTCTTATCATTTAATTCTTCTGCATTTAATAGCGAACTATTTACAAATACATTTTGCGAATTAGCTAATGTAATAAAATCATAGGCTATATTTGAATTTTTTGTATATATAGCTACACCTTTTGGTTTTTTCTTTTTTATTTTTTCTAAAGCACTTTCTAAAGAACCCTCTATTAATTCAAAATCAATATTCCTAGCTTTTAGTCTTTCCATTTCAATTTTTATTTCTGAATCAAATACATGATCCTCAATATAAATTACATATTTAGGTGAAAAACTTTTTTGTTTTATACTAACTTTACCATTTTCAATTTCAATAATCTCATCGAATTCTTCATACATGCATTCTTCATAAGGCAATATCATCAAAGTATTACGACTAATGTTAAACTTTGCAAGTGCCTCAACAAAAATAATTAATACCATATTAGATAAACTTAATTCATAATATTCTGTTTGTGATATTGTAATTGTATTTCTTGATTTAATTCCACCCACAAAATATTTAATAACATCTAATACATTATTAGTTTCTACAACTATATTTCCAATAGGTACTGGAAAATCTCCACTATAATAATCTGTTCCTTGTTTGTAGTTATTATTTTTTTTATAAAAATCATTTTCTTTATATGCTTCATTAAAGGCATTTAAAATATCATCAAAAGACATATCTACCTTTAACATTTCTATCATTTTTTCAAAATTTTCTTTATTATCTATTAATCTTAATAAAATATAATCTAAAACTTTTTTTGATAAATCTGGATTATCATTTAGATTGTATATTTTAAAAGCACCATTTAATAATTTAATCTCTTCCATAAATTCCTCCAATATTTAAAAATATTATATCAATAACTATTTTTTTTTACAATCTTTTTGACTCTTTTTTATAAAGAAAATAATTATTATACCATAAATTAGATTAAGCAAATAAATCGTTGAAATATCAACGATTTATTTGCTTGCTTTTAAATTTATGTTTAAGTATAAATCAATTCTTTAATCACTATTTCTTCAGCCTGATTCTTAAAATTATTCATCATCCCCACCCAATAAAGCATATCTGTATTTTTCATATCTTCTGTTAAATTACTTTGGGATTTTAATTGTTTTATTATTTGTTCTACTCTTTCAGTTGCAGTTTCTTGAATTTCTTTTAGATGACTTTTTAATGTTCCATCCATTATCATTATTGAATATTCAGACTTTTTATGTTCTTTTAAATAATTCAATCTCATTCTGCCATATTTATATAAAGTAATCTTTTCTTGTTCTGGCATTACAATATTGGGAATATAATAATCTCCTTCTAAATGATATTCAATTCCTGTTTTTTCATCTATTTTTGTTTTTGGTAATTCATTATTCATAATATTTTCAACTCCTTTAACCTAAATTATAATCGTTTTTCTTCTTCGCTTTTTTAGCTTGTTTTTCAGCTAGTTCTTCAGTAGTTAATACTTTTCTTGTTAGATCATGTACTATATCAGAATCATTATCGTCAAATATTCCGCTTCTTTCTAAATCTTCTGCAACAATTGTATAACTTCTTTTATCTTCTGGTACTTTTTCAAAATCTTCATCAAATACCTTAATTTGAAATCTTTTAATTAATCTTCTCCAAAACTCTTTAAACTTGCTTAATTCAGTTTTAACTTTATTTAAAACACTTTCTAATTTATTGATTTTTTCATCTTTATCCTCTATCGTTTCCTTTAAATCAGCAATTGTTTTGTCCTTTTCAGTATTACTATTATAAAGTCTATCTCTCTCATTTTCTAAATTTCTATAATTTTTCTCAACTTTATCAATAGTAATATTTAAGTCATTAACACCTTTTATACTTTTAGTGGTATCTTGTACTTGTTCTGTATAATTTAAGACTTTATCAATATTCTCGTTTGAAATAAGCTTATTATTTTTATCAAGTAGTGGTGATTTTAAATTATCAAGAATATCTTTAATCTCCTGCGTTTTTATATCTAAGTTATCGCTTTTGCTATTGGCTTCTTTTAATCTTTTTGTGTTCTTTTCCTGTTCTCTTTTTAATTCACTATAACCACCCATATCATTAACATTAATATCTCGATTTCTGCCTTTTTGTTTTTTCTTTAATGTTGCATTTTGCTCATAAACTTCATTAAATTTTTCAATACAATATTTTCTCATTTTATCTTGAATCTCTTTTAATGAAGCTTTTGTAAATATTTGAGATTTAGCAACTTGTTTCCTCATTCCGTTCTTATAACCATCTTTTACAGGTACTCCAACTAGGTGCATATGTGGTGATGTTTCATCATAATGTACTACTGCATTTGCTACTTTAAATGCAGGTACAACTTCCACAAATTTATAGATTTGGTCTTTATAAACTTCTGTCATTTGCTTTTTATATTCCATTGTTTTATCATTCCAAAACTCCATATCACCAAGTTCTATTATAAGTTCACAAGCCAAATCATGTTTGCTATCTTTAGATATATGTGTAAAGTAATCTCCTATTTGTCTATCTTTTCTTACTTTATTATCATACTCAATTTGTGCTTCTTGAAATTCTTGCAAATACACATTCTTTACATCTTGATACAAATTATTTGTACCATAAACAACTTCAATATCTTCAATTTTTTTGTCATAATCTCTTAAATTATGCTTATTAACTTTTGATAATTGCTGACTATTTTGAATAGCATTATTACTTAATGAAGTTGTATCAGATGGATTATTTTTTGCTACTCTTTTACCCAACTTTGATCTATTTTTATCGCTACCTAAATGAATAGAATATGCCAGTTCTTGCATAGTAAATTGCTCCTCTCTATGAAAATACTTCGTAGATTTTTCTAAAAAAGCTTCTTCGAATATGCTAAGAATTAGCGAATAGATAAATAAAATTTGCCATGCTTTATGCAAATTTTATTTAGATATTTTTCATCAAAACGACTTGTAAAATGAAATTTTACACTTAATTTTCGATTAAGAAAATCATTCGTTTTTGATGAAAAGATAGCTAATTCGATGCCTTGCAGAGCCCCCGAGTTTTGATAGGATGTCAAAACTCATAGGGGGTTAGGAATTTTGACATAGTCAAATTCCTGCTTCGTAGCCTTTCTGCTAAATGCTACTCCAGCTTCAGCTAATCTTCGAAGCTTTCCTCTTCATCTTCTGTGGATTCTTTTTTGTATAAAACTAAATCAGATACTGCTTCATAATAATCATCTAATTCATTTTTATCAGTCATTCCTTTTTCACGATAAGATACTGCACCAAGTTTTCCTCTTATCATTCCCTTTGAATCTTTTATAGGGAATTTTTTATCATTATCTACAAATACTGCTCTCATTAATTTTTCGTTTCCTTTTTCTCTTGGTAATGTTATCATCTTATCTTCTTGAATATAAGAATGTGTCCAATCATAAACATCTTCATAGTATTTCACATCATAATGCTCTTTTAAATTTTCAATGTACTCATTTAATTCTGATTTAGTAATTCTAGGTGTACTTTTTATTACCGATAGTCCTTGCATATCTTCTGTTGGTTTAGCTAAGTCTATACAATCTGCTTTATTTAATTTTTTAAGTTCATCTAGATATCTACTTCTAAAGTTTATTTTTATAATTTTGAAGCTATCATTTTCTTCATCTTTTTCAAGTGCCATTGATTCAATAAATTTAGAAATAAACTCTTGCTTTTCGAGTTTGGTTTTTGCATTCCATTCTGCTTTTAAATCTTCTACAAAACTATCACTATTTAATTTGGATTCAATTTCCAAATCTCTATCTGCCATTATCTTCATTAAAGAAAAATGTTCAGTATCTATTTCCATATTCTTTAATTTTTCTTGCTCTAACTTGTCCAATTTATCCTCTATACGCTTATAATCTAGTTCAAAATCTTCCATCTTAACTGTTCCAGATATAAATACTTTCTTTATTCTTTCTTTTTGCTCATTCAGTTCTTTAATTTGTTCATCTATACTTTCTGTATTTACATCTTCTTTTTCTGCTAATATTGGATAAAAATATTTTTTAACTACTTCATCATATTCTACTAAACTAAGAATGAAAGTCATTAATACATCTTCTATCTTATCTTCTCTAAAATATAGATGACAATCTGAGCAGTTATAATACATATATTTTTTCTTTTTACCACCTGAGCCTTTGCATAACATTAACTTACCACATTTAGGACAAATAAGTTTTTGAAAGAATATATAAACTCTATCTCTTGAAAATGATTGCATATTCTTTTCTTTTTGAATTTGGATTTCTTCCCATTCTGCTCTTGTTATAATAGGAGCTACAACATCAGTATATACTTCTTCTTTGCTTTCATCTTTTAGAGTTTTATTTCTAACATAATCTCCTACATATATTCTATTATTTATAATTGTTCTGACTGCTGCTTCCGTCCATTTATTATGCTCAGGGTATAAAACTTTTTCTTCATCTAATATACAAGATATTTGATAATAGCTTTTACCCTCTAAATACATATTAAATATTCTTTTTACTATCTCCTTAGTATTAGGATCTATTTTTACAACTTTATCTTTATCTCTATAATAACCAAGTGGACAAGTTCCAGGTAAATGTCCTGCCTTTATTGCTCCACTCATTCCAAATTTTGTTCTTTCAGATACAACCTCTATTTCTAATTGAGAAAGAACAGTTAACATTCTAACAAAGAATCTACCATTTGCAGTCGAAGTATTAACATCATCTCTTTCACAAATAAGATAACAATCATATTTTTCAAGTTCTGCAATTAGAAGTTCCAAATCTCTAACAGAACGAGTTACTCTATCAAGTTTATATGCAACTATATAATTGATTTTTCCTTTTCTCATATCATCCATCATTTCTTGAAATCCTGGTCTATGTTCCATATCTTTTGCACTTATCCCAGCATCTTGATATACTTTAAAAACTTGATATTCTTTAAAAGCACACAATTGCTTTAATTTTTCTTCTTGTTCTCCTAAACTAAAACCTTCACGAGCTTGGTCTTCTGTACTAACACGAATATATATACCAGCAATCTTCTTTTCTTCTTGATTCTTTGAATCCATTTATATCGTCTCCTTTCTCATAACAATACAAAAGAGTATTAGAAGCATTTTATATGCTAAACTAATACTCTAAATATATTTATATGTTATTTTGTGATGTTAGTAGAAAAAAATTTAAATACACTTAAAATACTAGTTTACCATATCTTGCAGTCTAGCAATTGGATACTTATTCTCTAAATTACCTATATAGAAATACTCATGATTATTAAAGAACAGAAATAATTTTTCTTTAATAATAACTCTATGAGGCTCTACATAAGCTAAATTAGTATGCTCAATAATTTTTAGACTACCGTTCTTTATCATTGGTACACAATTATTAAAAGTGCAAGCCCATTTAATTTTTGAACGTAATTCATCAGTCATATTAATTTTTCTTTTTACGATGTCTATCATATCACAAAAACCTCCTTTTTACAAGCATTTCACGAAGATTCGCCATTTGAGGAAAATAAATTTATAAAATATAAATTTAAATAACGAATTTCATGATTTCGAGAACCCTCATAAAATACTTATAAATATTAGAGATTTTTATATACAAAAAAATAAGAAAGTCTGACAGAATCAAACTTTCTTATTAGTTCGACGAAAATCGTCTATGGCTGGGCTGGCTAGATTCGAACTAGCGCATGCCAGAGTCAAAGTCTGGTGCCTTACCACTTGGCTACAGCCCAATGTATATTTTCTAAAATGGGGTGGAGTAAGGGATTCGAACCCTTGATCTTCGGAACCACAATCCGACGTGTTAACCAGCTACACCAAATCCACCATTTTTTCGTACAATTTATATTGTACAACAAAAAGTAGTTGTTTGTCAACTATTTTTTAAAATTTTTTTGGAAAATGGGACGGTTCTCTTTTCCAATTTTTTTTTGGAAAAGAGAACCGTCCCATTTTCCATTTAAGCTGTTTTTAATTCTAATCTTAATTTATCTGCAATCATTGCTATAAATTCTGAGTTTGTAGGTTTACCCTTACTTGCAGAAACTGTATATCCAAAGATATTTTCTACCATTCCTGGTTCACCTCTACCCCAGGCAACTTCTATTGCATGGCGAATTGCACGTTCTACTCGAGATGGAGTTGTATCAAATTTTGCAGCAATTTGCGGATACAAACTTTTAGTAATTTGATTTAGTACTTCAATATCATTTATTACCATCATTATGGCTTCTCTTAAATATTGATATCCTTTAATATGTGCTGGAACACCAACTTCATGTATAACATTTGTAACTAAAGCCTCCAGATTTTCTGGAGATTTGTTGTTATTAATTTCTATGTATTTTCTTACTGGAGCTTCTCTTGCTATAAAGTTATTCTTTGGTAAAGGTTTGAAATTTTTAATATCTCTTATCCTTTTAATTAAAAGTTCAATGTCAAATGGTTTTACCACATAATAATCTGCTCCTAATGCGATTGCTCTTTGAGTAATTTTGTCTTGGCCTACTGCTGATAACATAATGCAAATTGGTGTTTTTACCATATTACTATTATTTATTTTTTCTAAAACTCCTAGTCCATCTAAATGTGGCATTATAACATCTAATATTGCTACATCTGGTAGCAACTCTTTTATCTGCTCTACTGCTTCTACACCATCTTTTGCCATTCCTACTACCTCCATATCTTTCTCATTTCCAAGATATGTGGCAAGTGTTTTGCTAAATTCTTGGTTGTCATCTGCAATTAATACCGTGATTTTTTCTTTCACTGTTTTTTCCTCCCTTTTTCTTAATTGTAAAATCTTCTGTACATTTATATATTTTAGCGTTTGAATAAATGGAAAAATTTTACAATTTTTATTATAGTATATTAAAATTAAAAATGCAATAGTTTTTTGGAAATTTTTTCCATATTTTACAAATTATAAAAAAATAGGACATTCTATTATTTAATAAATTGCCCTATTTTCCGTATCTTTATTATTTTTCTATTTTAAAATATACTTTTCACATATTTCTTTATATTCTATAATATTTATTTTTTGTTGTTCAACATCTCTTAAAAACTTTTCTATATCTTCATTTTGTATTTGTAAGCTACAAATTATTTCATTTAAATACTCTATTTTTGTTATACTTATATTATTTGTTTTTGCATAATATTTCAATTTTTCTAAATTACTATAATCTACTTTTACTTCATATTCTTTTCCCATAGTTATATCAATTAAATTTGCTTCTTCAATTGCCTTTTGTGTTACCTCAGAATATGCCCTAACTAATCCACCGGTTCCAAGCAATATTCCGCCAAAATATCTAGTTACAATAACTACAACATTTACCAAATCTTTTTTCTGAAGAATATTAAGCATTGGTGCTCCTGCTGTTCCAGCTGGTTCACCGTCATCACTATATTTTTCTATTATATTTTCTTTTTCTAAAACTCTATAACTGCTACAATTATGTCTTGCATCATAATATTTCTTCTTTGTTTCTTTTATTATATTTTCTGCTTCTTCCATAGTTTGTGCAAAATATATATTTGCTATAAATTTAGATTTTTTTTCTACTATTTCACTTTTAATAGATTCTTTAATGGTTTTCATAGCACTTCTTTACTCCATTTCATATTAAAAAAGATATTTGTTTAATCATATCATTTAACTCATTTGTTTTCAAGAATAATTAAATATTTCTTTTGCTTTTTCTGTAAGTTTGTCAATAATATGAAACAAAAAAATATAAAAATTAAATTGCATAATTCATTATTCTTTAAATTCTTCGCTTAATTTTCCTATTGCCTTTGTTTCAATTCTAGAAACATACGAACGCGATATTCCCATTGATGAAGCTATTTCGTGCTGTGTTTTTGGCTTTTGTCCATTAAGTCCAAATCTAAGTTCTATTATTGTTCTTTCTCTATCTTTTAAAACTTCTTTCATCTTTTGATATAATTTTTTTATTTTCATTTTCAAATCTACTACTTCTTCTATACTTCTTTCATCATTTTCTAAAACTTCTTCTAAAGTTACTACATTATCATCTTTATCTTTTCCTATTGTATCATTTAAATATACTTCTGCATTTAGTTTTTTTATAGACCTTAGATACATTAAAATTTCATTATCAATACATCTAGAAACATATGTAGAAAGTCTTGCACCTTTATCTACATCAAAACTATTTATACCTTTTATTAATCCTATAGTCCCAATAGACAACAAATCATCTTGATCTATATTTGTATTTGCATATTTTTTACACACATGTGCTACTAACCTAAGATTTTTTTCTATAAGTAAATTTCTTGCTTCTTCGTCTCCTTCTTTCATTTTAAGCAACGCTTTCTTTTCTTCTTCTGCACCTAGTGGTTCTGGGAACAATGTTCCTCCTGATATATATCCTACTGCAAATACTGCAGTTTTTAAAAAGCTTAAAAAGCCTGATAAACAAAGGCTAGAAAACATAAATAGCACCTCCATTTTTTCATAACACATTATATGTGCTAAAAAAATAAAAGTGCATGGACCATAAATACTTTTGTTTATACAAATATATTAATATTTTTTTATTATCTTCATATATTTAAATAGATTTTTACATAGGAGTTGATATATTTTGCGTTTTTTAGCAGATTTTTTTAAAGGAATAGCCATCCGGAGCAGGTGCAATTCTTCCTGGAATAAGTAGTGGTGTATTATGTGTTATTTTTGGTATTTATGAAACCTTATTAAATTGTACATTAAATTTTTTTAAAAATATAAAATACAACTTTAAGCTTCTTTTTCCAATTGGTTTAGGTACTTTGATAGGAGTTATTTTATTAGGAAATATTTTAAAATATGTTTTTTATGCATATCCTGTTCAAACTAAGTTTATGTTTATAGGATTAATAATTGGTAGTGTTCCAGAATTATTAAAAAAAGCAAATTCAAAAAAAGGTTTTAAATTAAGTTATTTAATATATTTTATTTTTTCTTTTAGCGTAGGTGTATTACTTGTTCTTTTAGAAAAAAAATTGAATTTTTCAGGAAACAATATAAGTCAATTTTCATTTGCATATCTTCTAATTTCAGGTTTTTTTATGTCTGCTGGTGTAATTATTCCTGGAGTTAGCAGTACATTAATTTTAATACTTATGGGAGTTTATGATGCATACCTGCTTTCAGTTTCTTCCTTATATATACCTTTTCTTTTACCTCTTGGTATTGGACTAATAATAGGCTCTTTTATTTGTATGAAGCTTATTAAATTCTTGCTTGATAATTATTACTCTCAAACTTTTTATTGCATTATTGGATTTACTTTAGGCTCTATTTTTGTTTTGTATCCTGGTATCTCTTGTCTAAATGATGCAATTCTTGGGGCTTTAGGTTTATTATTAGGACTTTCTATAATCATGCTACCTTTAGGTGATAAAAGTTAGATTCTGTTTAAGCTTCTACTTGCATGGGATTATAGTATCTTGTGTCTAAATAGTAGGAAAAGTTAATGGTTTATTTTACATAACTATTGCTATTTTTGGAAAATTATGCTATAATTAATTTGTATGAAAATTAAAGGAGGAATAAAAAAATGCACATATTTTTATTAATAATATTTATTATTGCAGTAGTACTAGCATTTGCATCAATTAAAGTAGTTAAACAATCAGAGGTATATATTATAGAAAGACTTGGTAAATTCCATAAAGCAGCAGATGCAGGTCTTACAATAATAATACCATTTGTTGACAGAGTTAGCTCTGTAGTTCTATTAAAGGAACAAACAATGGACATTCCACCACAAGGTGTTATTACAAAAGATAATGTTACAATTAACATAGATATAGTAGTATTTTATCAAATTACAGATCCAGTAAAAGCAGTTTATGAAATTCAAAACTTAAAGAAGGGTGTTGAATACTTAGCAATTACATCAATTCGTGATATTGTTGGTAAAATGGACTTAGACGAAACATTTAGTTCTCGTGATTCTATCAACTATCAATTATGTACTGTTCTTGGAGATGCTACAGACAAATGGGGTTGTAGAGTAAACAGAGTTGAAGTTCAAAACATTAACCCACCAGAAGATATTAGAGATGCAATGGAAAAGCAAATGAACGCAGAAAGAAATAAGAGAGCATTAATCTTAGAAGCAGAAGCTAAAAAACAATCTGATATTACAGTTGCTCAAGGTAAAAAAGAAGCTGCAATATTAGAAGCAGAAGCAGATAGTGAAGCAAAAGTAAGACGTGCAGCTGGTGAAGCTCAAGCTATTAGAGAAGTTGCTCAAGCTAAAGCAAAAGAAATCGAAATGGTATATAGCGCTATGATGAAATCTAACCCAGATGAAAAATTAGTTCAACTTAAATCTTTAGAAGCTCTTAAAGATATTGCAAATGGTGAATCTAATAAAGTATTTATTCCATTTGATGCAACATCAGCTCTAGGAGCACTTGGTACAGCAAAAGAAATATTAAAAGATGATAAGAAAAATGATAAAAAATAATAAAAACATATATAGATATACAAATTAGGAGATATCAAAAAAATGATTTGCGTAAATTTAAAGCAAATCATTTTTTTTATTCTTTTTATCAATATTAATGCATTAATTCTTCTTGTACTCCCATTTTAGTTAACCAATCAGCAAAGCTTTTATAATTTTTCCTATCTTTTCCTAATCTTGAATTATAATAATTTTTATAACTTTCAACTGGTGAAGGAATTTGTTTCTCCTCAATCCATTCTGCATGTTTTTCTCCTACTCTAAACTCATTTATTTCAGGAATAAGACATGGATTATAATCTCTAAATGAAAAAAGTCTATGTTCTTTATTCTCTTCTTTTTTCTTTTCGTTTTTTGAGCCTAAATCTAGTCTATCATTTTTATCAATAATAATTGTGTCACCTTTATATATTGAATATGGAGTATATAATAATATATACAAATCTTGTAAATTATATTTAGTAATTTCAGGTCTTTTTATAATATATCCTGACCTCATTTCCCCATTTATACCTTTGGCATATTTTTCTTCTAACTGCAATCCATCTATGTTAAAAACTTTTTCTAATCTATAATCTTCCCCCCACATATTTTTTCCAGACTCTTTAACCAAATATTCATCTTCGCCTTTTTTATTTTTATAAACAGTAAATACAAAGATAGTTTTTATATCATGAAAAGCTTTACTACCTTTAGTTTGCATTGAAAATTGAATC
>JAEEGJ010014723.1_pt1 | contig 18467 bp, 16 predicted proteins | sample 8958761 | NCBI WGS metagenome assembly JAEEGJ01 (sample SAMN16246546, study PRJNA631951) | gut metagenome | biome: gut microbiome; feature: rumen; material: RS-attached | host: Bos | place: Iran: Karaj | collected 2018-10
AAACGATGTCGACACCACCTGCACAGCCAATATACAACTCACCCTCAGTTTCAGAATCAAGGTTCAGCAAAATTTCACCCTTCAGCGTATCAGGACTGAGAGCGAAGGCTCCAAACATGCCTGTCTCCTCATCCTTGGTAATCAGCGCTTCCAACGGTCCGTGCTTGATATCGTTGCTCTCCATCACTGCCATAATGGCTGCCACGCCCATACCATCATCGGCACCCAATGTAGTACCCTTGGCATGAACCCATTCGCCATCTACCTCTGTTTGAATAGGATCTTTTGTAAAATCATGTGCCACATCCACCAACTTTTGAGGCACCATATCCATGTGCGCCTGCAGCGTCACCATCTTATGGTCTTCCCATCCGGGAGTGGCTGCCTTACGCATCACCACGTTGCCGGCATTATCTATGAAAGCCTCAAGGCCGAGGTCCTTTGCCCAATTCACCAAATATTCACTTACTTTCTCCACATGTCCAGAAGGACGAGGGATTTGCGTTAACGCATGAAAATGTTTCCACACAGCTTGTGGAGCAAGGTCTAAAATTGTAGTCATAGTATTTTGTTTATAGTTAGTTATTTTGTGGAACAAATATAACAATTATAATTCATACGCACAACTGATTAAGATTATTTCGCAGAAAGCATCGTGTTTCCTTTTTTTTAAAAAATAATTGAAATGAAATGCAATATTGCATATTTATACATTTCTTAAGGAAAACCATCGAGCAGCTTTTTTTGTTCCTACGCACAGAAAAAATATTTTCCTAACGAGAGAAAAAATTTTTCAGCGTTAGGAAAATAAAATACCTATTTTAGAGCCTATTTTAGGAGATGAATATATATGCAGAAAAATCTACAGAAACTGCATAAAAATACATATTAGACTTATGTAGTTTTCCGGATACTGAAGCTCATCCATCCATAGATGCCAAGAAGCACTACTAGCAGTGTCTGGATGCCATGTACGAGGAGGGCAAAAGTGCTGGCATCATGCGCACTGACACCATAGAGCATCATCATGGTGATGACGGCAAAATGCCAAGGTCCTGCTCCATTGGGAGTAGGAACGATAACGGCAAAGGTACCTGCGACGAACATCACCAAAGCGGCCATCACACCTAGATTTTCAGAGAATCCGAAGCAATGAAATGCCACGTAAAAATGCAGGAAATAGCTCATCCAAATCAGAATAGTATAAAGCCAGAACAGAGGTTTGTTCTTCACATCTCGTAGGGAAAGTAAGCCTTCGCGCATGCCTGACACCACGCCCTTTACCTTATTATATATAGACAAACGGCGGAGCAAGACGTGCAACAACACCATGATGCCAATAATGCAAAACAGAGTGACGTAAGTCCATGGGGTAGTCAGCAGATGTTGGATACTCTCCATCTTGGTACCCGTAGTGCGGAAGAAATCCAGAAAGACAGGGATTTGGAGCAAGAAGACCAACGCAGAAAATACTAACATGGTAAGCACATCAATCAAGCGTTCCGTCACCACCGTACCAACTGCCTGCGCAAATGGTACATCATCATTGTGCGACAAGAGTCCGCAACGCGTCACTTCTCCAGCACGCGGAACGATCAGATTGGCTGCATAAGTGAGATACACGGCGTAGATGCAATCCAAAGATTGTACATCAGCTTTGATAGGTTCCAAGAGCTGTTTCCATCGTAAACCTCTGAATAAAGGAGCCAAAATACCAAAAACGAGCGAAAAGAGCATCCATCCCCAATCCATTTCATAAAGCATGGCATTCCACGCTTCACGAAAATCGAAATCGCGGTAAACCCAATAGAACACAAAGGCTCCTAAAAGCAGAGGAAGCACATAGTGTAGGGTGTTTCTGAACAATCTCTTCATCGTTTTTCGTCTCTTTTCTTTGCAAAAATGTGACAAATAACTATTTTTGCAGGTTACATAGATAGAATAAGCGCAAAGATATAGAAAAAAACAATGTACAAGTCAGTTAAGCCCAAAAAGTTCTTAGGTCAACACTTTCTGAAGGATCTGGACATCGCCCGCCGCATCGCAGATACGGTGGATGCTTGTCCTGCTATCCCTGTATTAGAAGTGGGACCGGGTATGGGTGTGCTGACGCAGTTTCTGAATCAGAAGCCTCGTGAATTGAAGGTGGTGGAGGTGGACTTTGAGTCTATCGCCTACCTGCATGAGCATTTTCCAGAATTGGATGAGGATATTATCGAGGAAGACTTCCTGCGCATGGACCTTCAGAGGCTGTTTGACGGAAAACCTTTTGTGCTGACGGGCAATTATCCATATAATATCTCCAGTCAAATTTTCTTCAAGATGCTGGACAATAAGGAGTTGATTCCCTGTTGCACGGGCATGATACAAAAGGAAGTAGCCGAACGCATCGCTGCCAAACCCGGCACGAAAGCTTTCGGAATATTGAGTGTGCTCATACAGGCCTGGTACTCGGTGGAATACCTTTTCACGGTGAATGAAAACGTATTCAATCCACCGCCAAAGGTAAAGAGTGCCGTGATACGTATGACAAGGAACGACACTACCACTTTAGGGTGTGATGAAGCTCTCTTCAAGCAGGTAGTGAAAACCACTTTCAATCAGCGACGCAAGACGCTGCGCAACAGCATCAAGCCACTGCTGGGAGAAAAGTGCGCACTCACGGAGATGCCCTTATTCAATAAACGCCCTGAACAACTGAGCGTTCAGGACTTTGTAGAACTGACCAACTTGGTCGCAACGCAGTTGTAAGTATGGAAAACGAGGATTTCAAGAACATGGAGGAGTATATCGACAAGGTCAAACTCCTTTCAGAAAAGAAAGATGCAGAGACGCTGAGGACTCTGCTTGCTGATTTGCATCCTGCCGACATTGCTGAAATCTGCAATGAACTGGAAAAGGATGAAGCAATCTTCGTCTTCCGACAATTGGGTAATGAGATTGCTGCCGATGTATTGGCAGAAATGGATGAAGATGAGCGTAAGGATTTTCTGGAGGAGCTACCATCAGAAATCATTGCCAAGCGCTTCGTGGACTACATGGATACGGATGATGCCGTAGACATGATTCGTGACCTCGACGAAGAGAAGCAGGAAGAGGTACTCTCGCATCTGGAAGATATCGACCAAGCAGGTGATATCGTGGACTTGCTGAAATATGATGAGGATACAGCCGGTGGTATCATGCAGACGGAAATGGTGACGGTAAATGAGAACTGGAGTATGCCCGAATGCCTGCGTGAGATGCGCCAACAAGCAGAGAATATGGACGAAATCTACTATGTCTATGTAGTGGATGACGATGAACGCCTCCAAGGAGTATTCCCATTGAAGAAGATGATTACCTCACCATCTGTTTCTAAGGTGAAATACGTGATGCAGAAAGATCCTATCTGCGTGCATGCTGACAGTCCTCTGGACGATGTGGCACAAGTGATTGAGAAATACGACTTGGTGGCCGTTCCTGTCATTGACAGCATCGGCAGACTTGTTGGTCAGATTACTGTGGACGACGTGATGGATCAAGTGCGTGAACATCAGGAACGCGACTATCAGTTGGCATCAGGTATCTCTCAGGACATTGAGACCGACGACAGCATCATCAAACAGACTTCTGCACGATTGCCTTGGTTGCTCATCGGTATCGCTGGTGGTATTGGCAACTCACTGATTCTTGGCAACTTCGACGAGACTTTCGCCATGCATCCAGAGATGGCACTCTTCATCCCACTGATCGGTGGTACGGGTGGTAACGTAGGTACGCAGTCATCTGCTATCGTGGTACAGGGTCTTGCCAACAACTCTCTGACCACCAAGGACACTTGGAAGCAAGTGGCCAAGGAAACGACCGTGGCACTGCTCAATGCCACCATCATCACCTTGCTGGTATATATTTACAACTTTGTGGTCTTTGGAGGTGCTGCCACAGTGACTTATGCCGTATCTCTGAGCTTGTTCTGTGTAGTAATGTTCGCTTCGCTCTTCGGCGCTATGGTTCCGTTGATTATGGAAAGACTGAAAATAGACCCAGCCATCGCTACTGGTCCTTTCGTGACCATTATTAACGATATCGTGGGCATGTTGATTTACATGGCTATTACTGCCGTATTGGCTTAGAATAATGCTTTTCAACATAAAATAGGGGACATCCGTGAAAAAAAATGACAAAAAAGTATGAAATAACGTTTTTATTCCTTTAATTTGTGCCTGATTGTGGCAAAAGTCACGTATAACCGTTAAAAAAAATAAACATAAGAAAGATGACGGACATTGAGAAAAACAACATCCCAGAACAACCAGTGGATGCACCTGTAGAAAGCCCAGTGGAAGAAGTTGTCGCAGAACCTGCGAAGAAACTGACCAAGGAAGACATTTTGAACAGGCTTAAAGAGATTGAAAACGACGTGGAAAGCGCGTCAAGAGTAGAAATTGATGGTCTGAAGCAGGCATTCTACAAAATCCATGTTTCTGAAGCTGAGGAAGCTAAGCAGCAGTTCATCGCAAACGGTGGCGCAGAAGCCGACTTCCTGCCTACTCCCGATCCTTTGGAGGAGGAGTTCAAGCAACTCATGTCTGCCATTAAAGAAAAGCGCAACCAAACTAATGCAGTGTTGGAGAAACAGAAAGAGATGAACCTTCAGGTGAAACTTTCCATCATCGAGGAACTGAAAGACCTCATCGAATCTACGGAAGATCCTAATAAAAACTATGCTGAGTTTAAGCGTCTTCAACAGCAGTGGAACGAAGTTACTCTGATTCCTCAAGGCAAGGCCAACGAGCTTTGGAAAAACTACCAGCTTAACGTAGAGAAATTCTATGATCTGCTGAAACTGAACAATGAGTTCCGCGAATATGATTTCAAGAAGAACCAAGCTATAAAGATACATCTGTGCGAAGCTGCGGAACGTCTGACCGAAGAGGAAGATGTTGTATCAGCTTTCCATCAGTTGCAGAAGTTACATCAGGAGTTCCGCGATACGGGTCCTGTGGCAAAAGACTTGCGTGAGGAAATCTGGACACGTTTCAAGAATGCCTCTACCATCGTTAACCGTAGGCATCAGAAGCACTTTGAGCAATTAAAGGAACAGGAACGTCAGAATTTGGATCAGAAAACTGTCATCTGCGAGATCGTAGAAGGCATCGACTTTAACGAACTGAAAAACTTCTCTGACTGGGACAACAAGACAAAGGAAATCATCGCTTTGCAAAATAAGTGGAAGACCATAGGCTTTGCTCCTCAGAAGATGAATACCAAGATATTCGAACGTTTTCGCAAAGCTTGCGATGAATTCTTCCACAAAAAGGCTGAGTTCTTCAAGGAGACAAAGGATGTGATGACTCAGAATCTGGAGAAGAAACGTGCACTGATAGAAAAGGCAGAGGCATTGAAGGAAAGCACTGACTGGAAAGCTACCAGCGAACAATTCGTAAAACTTCAGAAGGAGTGGAAAGAGATCGGTCCTGTTGCCAGAAAATATTCTGATGCCATATGGAAAAAGTTCATTGGCGCTTGCGATTATTTCTTCGAGCAGAAGGGAAAGGCTACTTCTTCGCAACGCAGTACTGAACAGATCAATCTGGAAAAGAAGAAGTCTATCATCAGCCAACTGAAGGAACTGCAGCAACAAGCAGAAGATTCTGAGGTGGCACAGAAGGTACGCGATTTGATGAAGGAGTGGAATGAAACAGGACATGTACCTTTTAGAGAGAAAGACAAAATTTACAAGCAGTATCACGAACTGGTGGACAATGCTTTCAAGCAGTTCAACATGAGTAGTGTAGGCAAGAAGTTCAGCAACTTCAAGTCTGCAGTAAAGGATGCTCAGGATAAAGGTGTACAAAGTATTTACAAGGAGCGCGAGAAACTGGTACGCAACTACGAAACCATGAAGAGCGAACTGATTACTTATCAGAACAACTTAGGTTTCCTCACGGCTTCTTCAAAGAAAGGCAACAGTTTACTGGATGAGTTGAATAAAAAGGTTGAAAAACTGCAAGAAGATATCAAAGAGGCTGAAGAGAAAATCAGAGAAATGGACAAGAATATCTTAGAGCAGCAAGGAGAACAAGAATAAAATAATTCGCATATCATTGAAATCCCTCCAATTAATAAAAATGGAGGGATTTCTTTTATAAGAAAAGCCCCGACAATCGTCAGGGCTTTATGGTTGGAGTACCAGGATTCGAACCTGGAATGACAGGACCAGAATCTGTAGTGTTACCATTACACCATACTCCAATTCCGTTTTGCGGTTGCAAAGATACGAAGAAAACTCTAATTGCAAACTTTTTATTGGATATTTTTTCAAAAAATCTTTCTTCGTTTTTGAATAGAACATAAAAAAAATAAAAAATGTAGCACTTTTCTATAAATGAAGTGGAAGAAAGAGAATAATAATGTATCTTTGCACTTATTATAATTTTAAAGAATAAAAAAAGGAATGAACAAATCCAAAGAGTTAATACGTCAAATTACTAAAGGAATACAAGACAAGAAGGGCAGTCACATCGTTGTTGCAGACCTTTCGGACATTAACGATACTATCTGCAATTATTTCATTATCTGCCAAGGCAACTCCCCTACCCAACTATTGGCAATAACCGACTCAGTGAAAGAAACTGCACAGAAGGAAATGGGATTGAAACCTTTAGCTACCATTGGAGTTCAAAATGCACAATGGGTTGCTATGGATTATGGCGATGTAATTGTTCACATTTTCCTGCCTGAGATTCGAGAATTCTATGACTTGGAACACCTTTGGGCAGACGCAAAACTGGAACAAGTTCCTGAATCAGAATAACACACTATGGAAAGACAGAAGAACAACAACAATAATAATAGAGACAACAAGTCAAATAATAAGATTAACATGCCCAAGTTCAACTTGAGCTGGCTTTATCTTATTATCGCCACAATGCTTATCTTGCTCTGGTTATCTAGTGAAGGCGGAACAGCATCAAAGGTAGTCACATACGATGAATTCCAACAATACATAAGAAATGGATACGTGAGCAAAGTCGTTGGATTCGATGACAATACGGTGGAGGCTTACATCAAACAAGACTATATCAACACTGTATTCAAGGAGGATGCCGAGCGTGCGAAACGTAATCCGATAATCTCCACAGAAGCTCCTTCCAGAGAAAGTTTAGGAGAATTCATCCAGAAAGAAAAAGACGAAATGCATTATGACGGTTCCATCAGCTATGAGAAGCGTCAGAATACGCTTGGAACCTTACTTTGGCAAATGTGGCCTTTGGCACTTACGGTGCTTTTCTTTATATGGATATTCCGCAGAATGGGTGGTGGAGCTGGTGGCTCTGGTGGTATTTTCAGTGTTGGAAAATCCAAAGCGCAGTTATTTGAGAAAGACAATTCTGTGAAAGTTACTTTCAAAGATGTCGCGGGTCTTTCTGAAGCCAAACAAGAAGTTCAAGAAATTGTAGAATTTCTGAAGGAACCTCAAAAATACACAGAATTAGGAGGTAAAATCCCTAAGGGTGCATTACTGGTGGGCCCTCCAGGAACAGGTAAGACGTTATTAGCCAAAGCAGTAGCCGGCGAAGCAGACGTGCCTTTCTTCTCATTAGCTGGTTCCGACTTCGTGGAAATGTTTGTTGGTGTGGGCGCTTCACGTGTACGCGACCTTTTTAGACAAGCAAAGGAGAAAGCTCCTTGCATCGTGTTTATCGATGAGATTGATGCTGTGGGAAGGGCACGTGCCAAAGCTGCAGCCATGGGTGGAAATGATGAACGTGAGAACACACTCAACCAGTTGCTCACTGAAATGGATGGATTCGGTTCTAACAGTGGTGTAATTATTCTTGCTGCAACCAACCGAGTGGATGTGCTTGATCAAGCACTGCTTCGTGCAGGTCGTTTTGATCGACAAATTCATGTGGACTTGCCTGATTTGAATGAACGTAAAGCCATTTTCGGAGTACATCTCCGTCCGATTAAAATGGATAAGAACGTGGATGTGGATCTTCTGGCACGTCAGACTCCAGGTTTCTCTGGTGCAGATATCGCAAATGTTTGCAACGAAGCTGCTTTGATCGCTGCACGGCATAAGAAGAAAGTGGTGGAGAAGCAGGATTTCTTGGATGCTGTGGATCGTATAGTGGGCGGTTTGGAGAAGAAAACCAAGATAACAACAGAGGAAGAACGACGTTCCATTGCCATCCATGAAGCTGGTCATGCCACCATCTCTTGGCTGTTGGAATATGCCAATCCACTAATTAAGGTGACCATCGTTCCTCGCGGAAGGGCTTTAGGAGCCGCTTGGTATCTTCCTGAAGAGCGCCAGATTACAACGAAGGAGCAGATGCTCGATGAAATGTGCGCCACTTTGGGAGGTCGTGCTGCAGAAGAGATGTTTATCGGACGGATCTCCTCTGGTGCCATGAATGATTTGGAACGTGTGACGAAACAGGCATTTGCCATGATTACCTACATGGGTATGAGCGACAAACTTCCTAATTTGTGCTACTACAATCCAAACCAAGAGTATGCCTTTAATAAACCATACAGCGAAAAGACTGCAGAACTGATAGATGAAGAAGTGAAGCGTATGATCAATGAGCAGTATGAACGTGCCAAAAACATCCTTCGCGAACATCAAGAAGGACACAATCAATTGGCACAGCAACTGATAGAGAAGGAAGTCATCTTTGCAGAGGATGTGGAGCATATCTTTGGGAAACGTCCTTGGGCTTCACGTTCCGAAGAGATTATGAGTGCCAACGAGATTTCCAAGGAATACAAGGAAGCTGCTGAGAAAGAAAAGGAACCAGCAACAGAGGAAAAAGATAAAGAGGAGGACAAACAATGAAAAACTTCTTCACACGTACCATTACAGGTATTTTGTTTGTTGTCATCATGGTGGGCTGTATCTTGTACAATCCTCTTTCCTTCGGATTTCTGTTTGCTCTTGTTAGCATGCTTACCGTGTTTGAGTTTGGCCAATTGGTTAATCAGAGCGGGGAGGTTTACATCAGCAAAATCCTGACATCTTTAGGAGCCGCTTTTCTGTTCTTGGCATTCTTGGCTTATTCTATGGAAGTAGAGGGAATCCGCATCTTCATGCCTTATCTGGCGTTTCTGCTTTTCATTTTAATTAAAGAACTGTATCAGAAACGGGAGAATCCTATAGGCAACTGGGCATATTCCATGCTTAGCCAACTTTACATAGCTTTGCCTTTTGCTCTTTTGAATATTTTGGGTTTCCAAAGGAATGGTTTGACAGAAGGCATTGTTTATAATCCTATCTTCCCATTGTCTGTCTTCATTTTCTTATGGCTGAATGATACAGGAGCTTATTGTGTGGGATGCTTAATAGGAAAACATCGTTTGTTTGAACGTATTTCTCCAAAGAAATCATGGGAAGGCAGTATTGGTGGAGGCGTAGTGGCTCTTGCGACTTCTTTAGCTTTGGGGTACTTCTTCCCCTTTATGACTTATTTGGAATGGGCAGGATTGGCGCTTACGGTTGTTGTCTTCGGCACTTGGGGAGATTTGGTAGAATCCTTAATGAAACGTCAATTAGGAGTGAAAGATTCTGGCAATTTCTTACCTGGACATGGAGGTTTGCTTGATAGATTTGACAGTTCTCTGATAGCTATCCCTGCTTCTGTGATTTATCTGTACTGCTTCGTTTTCTAAGCAAATAGTCAGTCATTAAACTTGCAGCATGTTGAGGTGCTCCTGCGGTTCCTAATTTTTGGGCAACTTCCGAATAACCTTCCAGCATTCGCTGTCTGTATGTTTTGTCATGTATTAAACGATCCAATTCGTTGCGCATGTTTTCCACAGTCATCGTATCTGCTACCAATTCTTGAACAACCGTATGTCCTGCAACTAAATTGACTAAAGAGATGTATTTCACGCTTATGACCAACTTTCGCATAAAGGAGATGAACTTTCCTACAGGAGTATAATAGCAAACCACTTGTGGCACACGGAACAATGCCGTTTCTAACGTTGCTGTTCCAGAGGTTACCAAAGCATAAGTGGTATGGTTAAGCAATTCATATGTTTTTCCAAAGACAACCTTCACCTTCTTTCCCTGGAGGTAATCCTGATAGAATGTAGGAGATATACCTGGAGCACCTGCCAAAACTAATTGGAAATCCTCAAATACAGAAGCGGCCTCTATCATTAGTGAGAGGTTGTCCTTTATCTCCTGCTTCCTACTTCCTGCCAATAAGGCGATGATAGGTTTCTCTGACAAGCTATTTTCTGCAACAAATTTCTCAAAACTCTGTGGATGAGTCTGTTTGTAAAGCGCCACTTCATCAAGTGTTGGATTTCCTACATAATGAATAGGATAATGGTGCTTACCTTCATAAAAGTCCACTTCGAATGGGAGGATAGAATATAGTTGATCCACATCGCGCTTGATGCTCTTGATGCGATACTCCTTCCACGCCCAAATTTTCGGAGAAATATAGTAGAACACAGGAATGGAAGTATGGCGATGGATATACTTTGCAATTTTTAGATTAAATCCAGGATAATCCACTAAAATCAAGGCATCCGGTTCCCATTCCACAATATCCTGCTTACAGAAACGCATGTTCTTGAAGATTGTAGGAAGATGCATAAGAACGGGGATAAAACCCATATAAGCCAACTCTCGATAGTGCTTCACCAAGGTTCCTCCCTCAGAAGCCATCAAGTCGCCTCCAAAGAAACGGAAGTCTGCTTCCGCATCTATCTCCTTTAACGCCCTCATCAGATTGGATGCATGAAGGTCGCCTGAGGCTTCTCCAACTATCAAGTAGTATTTCATTGCTTAAAACCAGTCGTTCATCCGCTTAATCATCTCATAGTCAGTGGCATCCACTGTAGTAGGCGTAATGGCCACATAGCCATTTCGCAAAGCCCAATGATCATTGAGTTCACAATCGGCATCTGTATCCATGAATACGCCAGCCATATCGAACACATGCCTCTCTTGATCTTCGCGCTTTATCCATTCTTTTATCCAAAGTCCTTTAGCTTGCTGACAAATCTTTACGCCCTTAAACGACGAGGCCTTTGGAAAATTCACATTCAGACACGTCAGTGAGGGAAGTCCTTCTTCAAGCACTTTCTTTGTAATGCGCTGCACATACCTCTCCAATGGTGCAAAATCAGCGTCCAGATCATGGTCGCAAAGTGAAAAGCCGATGGAAGGGAAACCACGCAGACAGCCTTCGATAACAACCCCCATCGTACCAGAATAATGCACATTCACCGATGAGTTGTCTCCATGATTGATACCTCCTATCACCAGATCTGGATTTCTATCAAGCACGGAATAAAATGCCAGTTTCGTACAATCCGTCGGGGTACCAGAACACTTATAAACGACCAGTCCTTCTTCCTCATGCACCAATTCGTAACTCACTGGCACATAGCAACTGATGGAACATGCAAAACCAGAGCGCGGGGCATCTGGAGCCATCACTACCAAATCGCCCATAGGACGGAGGAAACGGATGAGTTCCTTCAGTCCTTTGGCGTTCACTCCATCATCGTTGGAAATCAATATCAGTGGTCGGTCTTTCTTCATACTTCTTTCAAATAATTCGCGAAGATACAAAATTTTGCCATGTTTCAAGCATGTAGAAATGAAAAAACTGCAAACAACTATACATTATATATTATCTAACGGAACAAAAACCGAAAAGAAACGATACATAATTGTCTGTTTAAGCAGATAAAATCAAATCATAACCTTTGATTACATAATCATAAGCTCTGATTACATAGTTAAAGGCTTTGATTGCACAATCATAAGCTTTGATTTTATTTTTGCTAACTAGAAAAATATTTTTTCCTAACTAGAAAAATAATTTTATCTCACCATCTTCTCTATTTTTACATCATTTCAAAAACATTTGGATAGACTTATAACAATCACCTCATCACCACGCTTAACAACTTTTAACAATCTTCGATGCAAGGATTCTATAACTTTGCGTTTACATAGAAAACATTAAAATGCTTTCATATGAAAAAACACTTCTTTGCACTGATGTTGGCAGCCCTCACATTAGGCGCTTGCCACAATGAGGAACCATTGTTCCCAAACAATATTGATCCTGAGAATCCTGAGCCGAATATCAATCCAGATGAGGCTTGGACACGTTTTGAAGCCATCAATCTGACGGAAACACAACGGATGATGGGGCAACAGCTGAGTTCGTTTTCTTGGGACTTGTTCTCACAGACTTACCAACTGAAGAAAAAAGGGGAGAATATCCTAATCTCACCTTTCAGTCTCAATGTGGATTTAGGAATGCTGCTCAATGGATTGGACGAAGAATCCTTTGATAAGCTTCGAGAAACCATGAATCTGAATGACTATCAGATTAACGACATCAACGAGTACTTCCGTGTGATGGTGGAGGGACTTAGTCAAGACGACAGCCATGCGGTGTTCAAGAGCGCCAACTCCTTCTGGTACAACAAGAACTACAAAGTGGTGAATAGTTTCACTAAGACCATAGGTGACATTTATAAAGCCGAAACAAAGAGTGTGGATTTCAGCAAGAAGAGTACGGTGGATGCCATCAATGCCTGGTGCTCTGAAAAGACCAACAAACGCATTCCGAAACTGCTCGATAAGACCACTAGTGAGGATCTGTTCCACCTGATCAATGCCCTCTACTTCTATGGCAAATGGGAGGCTCAGTTTGATAAAAAGCAGACCAAGAAAGAGGACTTCCACTATGCCGATGGAAGCAAGAAGGATGTGGATATGATGTACAAACATGCAGAGATGGTAGTGGCAGAAACAGAGGCTTTAGAATATATCACCCTACCGTTTAACTCTTTATCTTTCAGCATGTCATTCTTCCTGCCAAAGAAGGGACATAGCATCACGGAGGCTATTGAAAGTTTGAAGAATGAACAGGCGACAGGCGACCTTTACGACTTACAGTTGTGGCTTCCTAAATTTGAATCGGAATACACCATCAACTCACTTCCAGAGGCATTAAAGGCCATCAATCCGAATCTTAATTTTGCAGGTTTAGGCGTAAACATGCTGGAGAAAATGCCAAGCCAGAAAGGTGGAGATATCTTGCAAAAGACTTATATCAAAGTGGATGAAGAAGGCGTAGAAGCGGCAGCAGTAACAGACATCATGTGGGCAGGAGCCAATATGCATGAGCCTCCACAGCCACGTGAATTGAAGTTCGACCGTCCGTTCTTTTATAGCATCAATGAGCGTAGCACGGGTTCTCCTGTATTTATAGGCTATTACGGCAAATAACAAGCCTTTATAGATACCCACAGCCCTTAAAAAAAATCAAAAAAAAATAGGCTGAAATAAGGATAGCACAATTCTTTGTGCTATCTTTGTATTTATCAAACTTAAACATACTAATATTATGGGAAAGCACCTTGTTACACTATGCACCATCCAATGGGCAGACATACCATTTGATGAGTTATGCACGCTTGCCAAGAAAATGGGTTACGACGGATTAGAAGTGGCTTGTTGGGGCAACGGCATCGATGTTGACCGAGCAATCTCTGATGAGAGTTACGTGAACTGGATGAAGGAAAACCTCAAAAAGAACGGGCTCGTCATGACGGCCCTGGCTGTTCACATCATTGGCCAGTGCGTGGGCGACGACCCAGACCCACGTTTGAATAATTTTGCACCATCTGCCCTTGCCAATAATCCGGAGGCTATCAGGCAGTGGGCCATCGATACCATGATGAAGGTGCCAGTCGTCGCTGCAAAGTTTGGCGTCCACGTAGTCACTGGTTTCACTGGGTCTCCCATCTGGAAGTATATGTATTCTTTCCCCCAGACAACTGAGGAGATGATTGAGGCAGGCTTTAACCGAATCGTAGAACTGTGGAGTCCCATTTTAGACGTCTTTAAGAAATATGATGTCAAATTCGCTCTTGAGGTACATCCAGGCGAGATAGCATTCGATTACTATTCCACCAAACGCCTGCTGGCAAAGTTTGCCGACCGTAAAGAATTCGGTCTGAATTTTGACCCCAGTCACCTTATCTGGCAAGGCATCAAGCCCCATCTGTTCCTGAATGACTTTATCGATCGCGTATATCATGTCCACATGAAGGATGCTGCGGTCACCCTTGACGGACGCTCTGGTATTCTGGGCAGTCATATCGATTTCGGTGATTTGCGCCGTGGTTGGAATTTCCGCTCTCTAGGTCATGGTGACGTGAATTTCGAAGAGATAATACGTGTGCTCAATGCCTATGGCTACGATGGCCCGCTGTCTGTGGAATGGGAGGATTCGGGCATGGACCGTATCGATGGAGCCACCGAAGCTGCTGCCTTTGTACGGCGTGTTGACTTCAAGCCATCCGCCGTTAAGTTTGACAAAGCAATATCCAATCAATAACAATATAAAAGGATTAGATTATGGCAAGAGAAATTCGTTACGGAATGGTAGGCGGTCATAACAAAGCCTTCATAGGTGACGTACACCGCAAAGCGCTTCAGTTTGACCCCCGTTCAGCCTTGGTTGCCGGATGTTTCAGCACCCGTGAAACTTTGAACCAAGAAACTGGCAAAACCTATGATTTGGATCCCGACCGTGTCTATCCAGACTACAAGACAATGGCTAAAGCCGAGGCAGCCCGCGAGGATGGCATCGACTTCGTGGTCATAGTTACGCCCAACATCACACACTATGAGATAGCTAAATGTTTCTTAGAGGCGGGCATCAACGTGTTCTGCGAGAAACCTTTATGCTTCACCGTGGCACAAGCCGAGGAGTTGGAGGCTATTGTCAAGTCTACAGGCCTTCTCTTTGGCGTAGGATATAGTTATACTGGCTACACCATGAGTAAGGTAATGAAGGAAATGATTGCTGAAGGCAAGATAGGCAAGGTCATAGCTGTGAATGCAGAATATGTGCAGGGCTGGTTACTCGACATACTTGATCCTGATAGCAAGAATGACATGAGCCTGGCTGTATGGCGCACTGATCCCGTTATCTCGGGTATTACCAACTGCGTAGGAGATCTGGGCACACATATCGAAAACTATGTTTCCTACCTCACCGGTCTTAAGATACATCGTCTTCTTGCCACACGTGATAAATACAATCAGCCTCTCGAGCTGAATGCCAATATAATTGTGGAATACGACAATGGTGCCCATGGAGCCTATTGGTGCAGTCAGATAGCCGAAGGTCACTGCAATGGTTTTGTCGTTCGCGTTTATGGTGACAAAGGTGCTCTGGAATGGATGCAGGAGGATCCCGAGGTGGTGCGTTATACTCCAAAGGGTGAGGCCATGCGTCTCATACACCGAGGTACACCAGCCATACACGAGAAGGCCGGTGCCTTCGCACGCATCCCATCAGGACATCCTGAGGGACTATTCGTAGCTTTTGCGAATATTCATCGGGAATTTCTCAATGCCGTGGATGCAAAGAAACACGGCAAAGACTATTCTTGCTTCGATTTCCCAACAATATCTGACGGTGTGATGGGTGTGAAGTTTATTCATGCCGTAGTGGATAGTGCAGACGGTGGAAGTCAATGGGTAACGATCAAGTAAGCATCATCTCATCTCCCATCTAACAGACAATCCCCGCCAGCGGCGGGGATTGTTGTTTTTACATATAGATAGTACCATGTCCCATGCACGAAATCATATTATCAGAAATAAACCCTGTATACTTGTTTTTTGTAAGAATTGTTTTTATATTTGCTGCTGATTAATAATAAGTATTACTATGAAAAAGAAAACTTATACAGAACCTTTGATAGAGGTTATAGAAATTGAGATTGAGACCCCATTGCTTGCAGACAGCGGTGGTTTAGGAAATCCAGGTGAATTCCCTCTCGCTCCAGATGCAAATCCATTAATACCCTAACATTTAATCATTGTATGACTATGAAAGCAATAAAGAGTAGAATTTGGTTAGTTGCCATCGCATTGATTGCAACTACATTGGGTGCCTGCACAAGCGATAGGTTGGATGTTGATGAACCAGTAATGAATAAAGTTTACCCGTTGACAACAACGCTATCTCAGCCGGATTATGCTACAACACGCTTACAGTTAATCGAAGGAGCAACTGGTGTTAAAATTGCATGGCAAGTTGGTGATACATTGAATGTTGCATATGATACAACTAATTATAGAACTGACAATACTGGTACTGCTATCATTAAGAGTGTTGATAGTAATGGAGTAGCTACAGTAAGGGTTTATCTTTACAATCCCCAAGATGGTGGCAATATTACTTTCAAATATCCACGCGCGAAGAACAATGAAAATGAATATACACAACAGAAAGGTACTTTGGAAGATATCCAAAAAAACTATGCCACACTGTATGGCAGTGGTAAGATGATTGTGACAGGTGGCAGTGTTACTCTCAATGGTGATGTAGAAATGTTTAAATTAACAGCTATTTGGAAGTTTACATTTACTGATGGCACTAACTATATTACCAGTGATATTAAGAAGTTGACACTTACTTTTAAAGAAGAAGATCAAGATCCTGTTACTTATGAAGTAAATCCTACATCTCCTCTAGATGAAATATATGTAGCAACTAATAATGATTTTGTATTTGATGCTAAGGAAGTTATCATTACAGCAACTACAAGCAAAGGTGTGTATTCGAAGTCCTTTGAGAAAGTACCTCTGTCTCCCGGTAAATTCTATGTTTCTGAAAATGTTGAGCTGACAAAAGAAGACTGATGTGTAAATAACACAAAGTATAGTAAGCCCGATAAGATTTTATCGGGCTATTTTTTTTACATATAGATAGGCTCATGTCCCATGCACTAAAATACGCAAGCCCATCCAAACCTTCTTACGAGCTCTTGCAATAGGTTATGATCACGTGCAGGGATGGTCACAGTAACAGTTTGATGCTCACTATCACGCTTTGCAATGTTGGCAGAATCAATATTATATTGAGTTTGCATTTTCATCCAGATGTCAGCTGGAATGTCAAGAGCTTTTTCCAAAGCCAATGCAACATTCAGTGATACAGGTCGCTTCCCGTTGATTGTTTCACTTAACACAGAAGCCTTTATGCCAGTCAGCTCAGCCAGTTTCTTTTGAGTCATGCCACGCTCTTTTATCTCATCCTTAATCATTTCTCCTGGATGTGTAGCCTTGAATGGAATAATGTCTTTCTTATTCATAATGTTTAGATATTTTTATTCCCAAATTCAATATTCATTGTTCCATTGTTTGAATGAAATAATACGGTGGCAAAGATAAATATTAATCCTGAATAATTATCAATTTTGCGAATTTTATTTATCGAATAGCCAGTGCTCTATTATTAGCACTTATTGCACAAGTAGTTTGCTGATTGCAGTTTTCTTTTAGCTTGTTAAAAGTAAGTTTGACACAGCTTTTGAAGGAAAAGCCGTAGAAAATTTGTACTTTTGCAGCCAGATAAATCGGAATTTATAGAGGAGCTAAAATGGTTAACTACGGATTGAAGGATAAAGTTGCCCTGATTACTGGTGCTAATAATCCACAGGGCATTGGAGCAACTACGGCATTAACTTTTGCTCGCGAAGGGGCAAAGGTGGTCTTGGTCTATAAAAGATTGCAAAGGCCATATGACGAGACAAAGACTGAAAGGAACGGCACTGACAAGTATTTCAAGGCAAACGCCGGGGATGCGAGCATTGTTGAGCGTAAGCTCAAGGAGATAAATGCCGACTATCTGATTATCAAAAGCGACATTTCCAATGAGAATGATGTCAAGGATATCTATTCGAGAACACTTGAACAATACGGAAAAGTTGACATTCTTGTCAACAATGCAGCTGATGGCGATATGGATGGATTGGATACCATCGAGAAAATCACCCAGAATGTGATTGACGATACCTTCGCTGTCAATGTTAGGGGAAGCATCCTGATGACACGGGAATTCATTATCCACCGTGGAGATTACGGCAGAATTATCAATATCTCTACAGACGCAGCTCAGGTCTTTGAGGGACAGATTTCTTACGGATCAAGTAAGGCAGCACTGGAAGCACTTACTCGCAGTGTTGCCCTTGAAGTAGCGAAGTATGGTATTACAGTGAACTGTGTTGCCCCGGGGCCTACTCAAACAGGATGGATTGATTCTGAGTTTGAGAAGCATGTTGTTACGATCATTCCGATGGGCAAACTGATTCAACCGGAGGATATTGCCGATACGATTCTGTTTCTGGCGAGCGAACAGGCAGGAATGCTTACGGGACAGGTCATAAAGGTCTCAGGGGGTCATGCCTTATAAATTCCAATTTATCGGTCTCTTGCTCTATCAAGAGTTAGGAGCTCCACCGCGAATTGAACCCAAGAGAAAGAGTAAGATAAAGTCCAATTCAACTTATAGTTATGACAGAATTTGAAAAGATGCGCCGTGAAGAGTTCTATGACTTTACAAGCGAGGAATGTTTGGCGAGTTACTATAGGGCAAAGCATATATGCGCAAAACTGCAGACCATGACCACCG
>JAEEGJ010014724.1_pt1 | contig 18463 bp, 17 predicted proteins | sample 8958761 | NCBI WGS metagenome assembly JAEEGJ01 (sample SAMN16246546, study PRJNA631951) | gut metagenome | biome: gut microbiome; feature: rumen; material: RS-attached | host: Bos | place: Iran: Karaj | collected 2018-10
ACCCTTAGCAAGGCTCCTGCCTGCTACAGGCCTTTCTATATAAGCCACTATGGAAGACACGGCTCCCGCTATGCCTGGAACCCGAAGACTTACACTCTTCTCCGCGATGTATTCTCCAAGGCTAAAGAGGAAAATGTGCTTACACCATACGGAAAGGAGTTTGTCAGGAAGTACGAAGCTTTCTATATGAATCCGTACATCAACACCGGAGACCTGGTTCCGCTGGGATTTGACCAGCACCAGGCCATTGGAACATTCGTGTACGAACAGTTCCCGAAAGTTTTCAAGGGAAGGAAGAAGGTAGATGCCATCTCATCCACAAGCCAGAGATGTATCGTCAGTATGGGGGCTTTCACCCTGGGCCTTAAAACCTGCAATCCAAAACTCACGATGCGTCTTAGGTCAGACCACACCGGAATGTGCATCATAGCTCCTCCAAGTGCTCCTAAAACCCTGATCAGGCGTTTCAAGACAGATGAAAGGAAAGCGGAACTTGAGAGCGTGACTGATTTTTTCAAGAGGATTACAGGCTATCAGGATGTTCTGGACAAGCTGTTCACAGACAGCAAGTTCCTTGATGGATTCCAAGACGGCCCGACAGGTTTTATGAGCGAGCTGTGGCAACTGATTTGCGGATACCACAACTATGAAAGCGAGCCGCTTTTCGACGACCTGCTAACTCAGGAGCAGAGGCTGAAGTTCTGGGAAGCCGACAACTATTTCTCTTTCTTCACCGATATTAAAGCCCGCTATGGCGTGATTCCTCTGCTTGAAGACATAATAGCCAAGGCTGAGGCTTCTTTCAGCGATCCCAACCAGGCCGCTCATCTGCGCTTCGGGCACGATTACATCGTTGAAGCTCTGGCGACTCTTCTGAATATAAACGATATGGGCACCATCCCATCCAAGTCCGAAGATGCCAAATACTGGTTCCAGAACTATAACATTCCTATGGGAGCCACAGTCTTGTTCGTATTCTACAAGAACAAGAAGAACGACATACTGTTCAAGGTTGTGTTCAACGAGAATGAAGCTACATTGCCAGACCTAACTCCGGTGCAAGGCAACTACTACCGCTGGAGCGACTTCCGCTCCTGGGCAGACAGGATGATGGCGGATCATCCGCAGATATAAGAATTCCTAGAATACTGAATTCCAGGCAGCTTTCTGTGCTCTCTGGCTGTTGATGGCATTCATCTTGCCGAAGTTCCACTTTACGCCGAAGAGTATGTAGCGGCACAAGTCTATCCTGTAGGTATCTTCCTCATAATTGGCTGTTACTGTGTGGAACAGGTTGCGCCTCTGATTAAATATGTCGTTGACCTTTACGCTCAGGTTGAAGGCTCCAATATTTTTGGAGATTTCTACGCGCCAATTCCATTGAGGTTTGTCATAGCCTTTTGCGTAACCGTTGTAAAAATGGTACCCGAAGTATGATGATATTTCAAATTGGTGCGGTGTGGTGTATGAGCCTTCAAGGCTGATGTTGGTACTGGTGGTATTCCTGTTCGTGCTCTTGTTCAAAGAATATCGCGATATAACTTTGTTTACACCAGCTCTCAAGATGAAGAAATAATTCTTTTGGTTGTATTTGAGGCTGGAGTTGATATAAGGAGAAAACTCTCTGGTAGTGCTTTCTTTGAATCCGCTCAGCCCGTCATAGAAGCGGTTGCCTTTGCTGTCGCCCCAGAAATCAGCCATGAACGCGTCATAGTCAAAGTTATCTTTGTCTATTGCCGGCAGTGTTCCGGTCGACTGATAACTGGTATAAGATGAGTATTTGAGGGTCAAGCCTAAAGAGAGGGTCCATATCTTCTTGGAGTCCAGCGGAGTGGTGTAGCCAGCCATTATGAATCCTGAAACGGAAGGCTTCTTGGAATTGACCGGGATGGAATACATCACTCCTTCTGAATCATACCATAGCGCATTGCTGATAGGTCTGTTGGTTAAGCTGCCGTTGACGTAAAGACTGAGATTGGTAAACTTCTGGCGGTCGTTCCTGTTCCAGTTTATGCCGAAGTTGGTGTATGAATATTGTCTCAGATAGATGTTGCCAAGGCTCAGACGAGACAGATTGCTTATGTTCAGGACAGGAAGCATACGGCTGCCGTTAGGTTTCTGGCTGGAGCCTGAAATGTTGATGTTGAAACGGTTCGGTCCTTTTAAAAGCTGGAGCCTCAGGGTAGGGGCCACATACCAGTTCCACTCTCCTTTGCCGGTGGTGTCGTTCACGTTGTAAGATCTGGAAACCAGCTCGTTGAGAGTTCCGTTTGCAGTGGCTCCCAGCGTAATCCAACTCTGCTTGGCGAATTTGTACTGGGCCGTAACATCATATTCCTGGTTGACGTGGTGAGTCTTGCTCTCCGATGAATAGTAGCTGTTCAGTCCGCCTGCATCAAAAGCATCTCTGGTACTTTCTGATTCCGTCAGGCTGAGGTTTGCGGTTGCAGCCATGATAAGTTTTGCGGAAACCGGTTCAGTATATCTTATCAAGCCGAGTGCACCGTGGGAGGAAGACTTTGAGTCGTAACGCATAGTACGCTCTTCTTCACCAGCAGCAGTCTTGAGTACGGACTGCTCGTTGCTCACTCCGTCTGAATTGGAGTAACTTCCGTTGACGCTGAAGTGTATGAGCCTGCCTTTCTTGCCTCCCAGGTCTGTGAAGGTAATGGCTCCGTGGATGTTTCCGGATCTACTGTCGGAATTGTTTTGTGAGTGGTTTTCCGATTTGTTGACAAGTAGTTCTTCTCTGGAAGTCTCCGATGAGCCTTCGCTGCGAGAAAGACTCTTTTTATAAGTGAAGCGTGGAAAAAAGGAGAACAGAATCTTGCCTTTCTCCTTCTTCATTTCATAATTTGCACTCACTCCGTTGTCAAAAGACCTTCCGGATTTTCTGGATTCCGTAAACAAGTTGCCGTTTTCCTGGAATGTTGTCCTGTAGCTTTGAGAGCCGGTCTCGTTGTCGGTATACTTGTAGTTGGCGGAAAGAGTGGTCTCCACGTCTTTTATCCTGGAGGTGTTGACGTTCAGGCCCAGCTGTGCAGCTGAAGTAAGCCCGGGTTCAAAACTGCTGACCACGTCTTCTCCTCCCCTTACAACCATCGCGACCCCACCATCTGCCACATTCATTCCGTTGGCAAGGAAGGTAACCTGGTCTTTCTTGTTGTATGCAGCAACAAGGGCGCTGGCATTGTACAGTGCTCCGCGATTCTCTCTGAGAGGCTCGTCTTTTTTCTTGCCCTCTAAGGTAGTTCCGCCCTTAATGGATACGTTGCCGAACCATCCCTCTTCAAACTCTTTCTTCAGACCTACGTCCAAGATTTTCTCTCTGGTACCATCCTGGATGCCTGTGGTTCTTGTAGTCTGGGATTCTCTGTCTATAACGCGGATCTTGTCAACTATTGCCGCAGGCAGGTTGTTAAGAGCCGTGCTCTGGTCGTCGAAGAAGAAGGTGCGCCCTCCAACGGTTAGCTTGTCAATGGCTTCTCCGTTGAACTTCACCTTGCCATCGTCTGTAATTTCCATTCCCGGCATTCTCTTGATCAGATCCCTGAGCATTCCATTGGCTCCCACCCTGAAGGAAGCGGCGTTGAATTCAATCGTGTCTTGCTTCATCACGATAGGGTTGCCCACATCGGAAACAGTAATGGCCGAAAGATAATTCTCGTCCAGCTTGAGTTTGACTGTCCCCAGGTCCACCCTCTCTTCCCTGAAATACTTCTCCTTGGAGTAATGCTTGTAGCCCATCATTTCTATATGGAACACATAGTTTCCGTAAGGCACGTCTTTAAGCGTTGCAACTCCGGCAGTGTCTGATATTATGAAATTGGTGATGGTCGTGTCCTTGGCCGGCACAACATAAACTGATGCAAATGAGATAGGTTCGTTAGTCAGAGAATCAACGATTTTCACCTTTATGCTGCTCATCCTGCCGGCAAACATTGCATCGTTGATAACGAAAACCTGCGCCCTGGCCGACAAGGCGAAACATAAAAACAGCAATATGCTCCAGATATATTTTCTCATCAGAATTCTTTCTTGGTTTTAGACAAAGGTAATGCTATTGTGTGAATTACGCAAACAAAAAAAAATCAGGCGTTTGTGTGCGGAAAGCCAGCATGCTTCACTTGTTTTTTGAGCCTTTGGTATTTATGACAACAACTGTAAATCCCTTTCCGTACTTTAGCTGCTCAGGCGAACCTTCCTTATAAAACGCTATTCTTTTTATCTCTGAAGGCTTTAAGCCTTTGAGAGCACTGACATCATTATAAAGCTTTCCGTCAACGACATACTTTATTTTTTGGTCAGGCACATTGCTTATGATGCTGAATACTGCGGTTTTTGATGTATCTATGAAACCGGAATGCTTTATCACCACCATAGGTTCGCCTGGATTGTCAGGATCTACAACGCTCATTGAGATTAAATTAGCAGAGTCGCGGCCATTATAAGTTAATTTATAGTCATCAGCTTTAATCTTAGTGTTGCCTCCATATTGTGCAATATGATATTTGCTAGGCTCGGAATTGGTGGTAATGATATGTAAAATTGTTGCTTCTTTTCCTGTACCTATGGTTTGGATTATGTAATTCTTAATGAACTTGCCCTTAAGCTGTTGCCCTGAGAAATTGTTAACAACTTCCGAGTCTATTATGTAAATGGTTTTCTGTCCGTAGGCAGCAAAACCCATCAGGCAGAAACCGAGGGCTAAAAGCATTGTATAGAGTCTTGTTTTCATAATCTTTGGTTTTATTGTTTTAATCTATTACTGGTTCAGGCTGAGAAGGGAATAGGTTTTTCCATCTTCCTCAGCGATAAGGATATAGGATGCCGTCTCTCCGTCTGGGAAGTAGGCTGTCATCACATACCCTCCCTCAATCGGGCGGAATTCGCATTTGTCAGCATCTTCCAGGCTCAGCTGGGAAAGCAGATGGATATGCTGAATCTGCTGGATCAGATCCGTGTTGTCCTCTGGCTGAGGAGAGGCAGGTTTGAGGAGCAGGAACAACAGTATTACGGCCGCTGCCGCCATCGCTGAGGAAACGGCCCAGACAAGGCCTTTCCTTCTGCCTGATTTGCTGACAATCCTGTCAAACTCTTCCTCCGCGATGCGGTCATCCTCTGATGAGTCTGAGGCTGCGGAGTCTTTCAGGCAGAGCAGCATTGCCTCGATCTTTTCTTCCTCCTCGTTCTGCGGCGGAGTCTGGCGGAAAGATTCTGCCAGCATAATCTCCTCTTCTACTGAAGTCTCAGCATTCAGATAGCGTTGTATGAGTTCTTTGCGGTTCATTTATTTTGATTTTTGCATTATCGTTGATTAAGTGCTTCAAGCATCTGCTTTCGGGCTGCTGAAATGGAGGTCTTGACGCTGCCCTTGCTACGGCCCGTGGCGGCTGCAATCTCATCCAGGTTCATCCCGTCTGCCTTCATCTTCAAAAGTTTGCGGGTTCCGGCGGAAAAACCTTCCAGTATCTTTACAGCCCTCTTTTGATATTCGCTTTCTTCAATCTTTGCGGATGCGTTGTCTGCTGCGTTAAAGGCTTTTTCTGGAAGTTTGTCTGAAGCAGGATTATTTGCCTTGAAAGCCTTTGTCGCAATAACCTTTCTGGACTTTCTCCATTCCGAAATGCAGGCGTTCTTTGTTGCCGTAACAGCCCAGGCTTCTATGTTTTGGATAGGGGAGCCGCCTTTGAGAGAAGACCACAGGCGGAGCAGGACATCCTGAGCAATGTCTTCAGGATCTGCCCCCAGGGCAGAAGCCCTGCAGAATTTCCTGGCAAGGGCAACAACCTTAGGCCTTACATCGCTGAGCTCAATTTCAAAGGTTTTCTCCATATCCACTTATATAGACGCAGAAAACACTTAAAGTTAAGATATCATCATAAACCGTTTTTGAGAAACTCTCTAAGACTTAAGTGAAAGATTCCTTCGTCATCGTTCCGTGTAACCAGAGGTGTCATGGAAATCACGTATTTAGGATAATTGTCAGATATAGCCTTTAGAGTACCGAATTCCCTCTGGCGAGTCTCGTCGTTGCCAATTATGTAAGAAGCCTGGATATATACCCTCCGCTTATCTTTGACGCACACGAAATCCACTTCTCCTGCCAGCAAATGCCCTACATTCACTTTGTATCCATCATGAATGAGCTGGTGGTAGATGATGTTTTCAATGACTTTCTCTATATCCTTGTCCCGAACAGTTTCAACACAGGAATTACGGATACCGTTATCCTCGAAGTAGAACTTGTCGTTGGACTGCAAGAGCTTTTTTCCACGGATATCGAAACGGGGAACTTTGGTTACAATGTATGCGTCGCAAAGGTATTTCAAGTATTTAAGGACGAGCTCTATGGATACTGGGTTATTCTGTCCCTTCAAATAGTTAGAAATACTGGTGCCAGATACCGGTTTTCCTGTACTGTCGGCAAGGAAACGGACCAGATTGTACAGAAATGGCACATTCCTGATTTTGTGCTTCAAGATAATGTCTTTGACAAGAGCCGTGTTCAGTACATCTTGGGCATAAGAATAAACCTCGTTCTCATCGCGGATGTCATACTTGACAAGTCCGGGAAGACCTCCGGAATTGATATAGAGGGAAAGAGCATCATCTCCTTCCTCCAATCTATGGAAGCGGATGAAATCCTTGTATGTCAGGGCTTGAATGTATACCTCGTGATATCTGGCACCTAGAAGTGTGGACAGGTCACTAGATAGAGTCTCTGCATTGCTGCCTGTAATAACCAGGTCTGTTTGCGGTTCCGTTCTCCAGTGACGGACACTCTTTTCAAAAGAGTCTATCTCTTGGATTTCATCAATGAGGATATAGTTTTGTTTGTCAGGGACGTATCTTTCTTCTAAATACTTGTTTAAGTCTTTGTATGTGACAATATCATCCCACTCCTTCTTTTCCTTATTGATGTAAATGACGTTATTGTTTTTAGAAGCTGAAAGCAAATCCCTCAGAGACATCAATACATAACTCTTTCCCACACGACGTTGGCCGGTGAGTACTATGATGGTTTCTTTTCCGAAAAAATGCTGTACCTGTTGAAGGTACTCAGGTCTTTGTATTATTTCCATAGAACAAAATTACAAGTTTCCTCTTATATAACCAAGAAAATTTAAAAATATTTCAATTTCCTAAGATATATATGATAAAATTAACGGTTGTTCCGAAAATAAAAGAGGCTTGCTTTAAACTATTGTTAAAGAAAAGCCTCTAGAAGTGGAGCATAGGGGAGTCGGACCCCTGACCTTTTGAATGCCATTCAAACGCTCTGCCAACTGAGCTAATGCCCCATCGGGACTGCAAATGTAGAAAAAAATGATTAAAATTGCGTTATACAAACTTTTTAATTCAATAGACTCATTATGCAAAGGTTATCTTTTCTGATTGTTGCTCTGATTTCTGCAATAGTTGTTTCCTGTACAGACAAACAGGAAGAAACATATACAATCAAAGGACAAGTTTCTGATTCTCTCGCGTCTTTAGATGGCGTGAAAGTTTTGCTTCTGAAGGATTCAGGCGGCACAGACACTGCTTTCTTGGATAACGGGAAGTTTGTTTTCACTGGAATGGCAGACAAGATGGCCCAGGGCGCTGTTTTTGTCTCTACTCCGCAGAATCCAATGCCTGACTTTGAAACTGAAAGCATTATGCCATCTTTCTTCGTGCCGGTTGTACTGGAGGAGGGTGAAACAGAGGTTTTCATCGGCGACAATGTCAGTATTAAGAGAGGAGAGCTTTCTTCTCGGTTCTATGCTTTGCAAAAAGAGCTTCTGTTTGAACAGATTACAGCCGACGGTCTTGCAGGGGCGGAATCCGATCCTGCAAAGATTGAGCAGATATACAAGGATATGACGGAGAAGATTCCCGTTATCTGCAAGAAGTACTATGAAGGCAATGCCGATAACACAGTAGGCGCATTGGCCTTTCATATGATGCTCCAGTGGCTTTCCGCAGATGAGTTGAAGAAGTATTGGGATATGGCTTCTGACAAGGTGAGGATGGAATTGAAGGATGAAGTTTCTTTGCTGCTGGCAGAGAAAGGACTGGAGCTGGATGAGAACAACCAGATGGTGGAGAAGACTTCCGGCAATACAGCCATAGGGCAGAAGTTTACAGACTTTGACGTAAAGACCGTGGAGACTCAGGAAATAGGCCGCCTTTCAGATTACGTGGGGAAAGGAAACTATGTGCTGGTTGATTTCTGGGCTTTCTGGTGCGGCCCGTGCATAGGCGAAATGCCGAATCTGGCCAATATTTACAAGAAGTACAAAGGCAAGAATTTTAACCTCGTAAGCATCAGCGTAGATGACAGCCTGGAGGAAACAAAGGCTGCCATCAAGAACAACAATATGGCCTGGACACAGCTAATGTCAGATGCAAAAGCCATAGATGAAGATTACGGAATCAGTTTCATCCCGTATATGATACTGTTCGGACCAGACGGAACAATTCTGGAGAAGAATCTCCGCAAGGATGAAATCGGCAAGGCCCTGGAAAAGTACCTCAAGTAAAACGCAGGCTTACCATCTGTTCCAGGCGTCGTGAGCCTCCTGGGCAGATGAGTAGTAGCCGCCTATCTGACGGAAATCCTGAGCTATAAGGGCATATTTCCCTTCCTTTACTTTGATTACATAGTAGCGTCCGCGGCTGCTGGTGAAAGCTTGTATTTCATCCATATAGTTTGAATTCCATCCTCCCTTGTCAAAGTATATGCTCTGGCCTTTCCAGTTGTACAAAGTGGAGAAGTCTTTGGAGCGGGCAATTATGGCATCGTCGAAGTATTCAAGCTCTTCTCCGTTGGCGATTTTTTTTCCGGTATCGTCGTAAATGAAGATTTCTTTGTCCAGTTTTCTGGTAGGGTCCTGAGAGTGAGCGATGATACGGTGCCCATCCACTTTCATCGGAAGAACTTTTATATTGTAACCGGCGTCGATGTATTTTCCGAAGACATTTCCAACTTTCTTATATCCTTCCGAATACTCTCTCACGATGATTTCTCCTTCGCCTTCAAAACGGATATCCTTGAGATACACGGTGTTGCCCTTAAGGTCCTTGTCTTCGTTTTCTGCCTCATATGCCCGATATTTCCCGGAATCCTTGTCATACAACAGTGTCATCCACAGGATGTGTCCGTCTGGTTGGCGTTTTCCAAGTACTACAACGCCCTTCGGAGTATTGGTGTAACGCTCAAGGTCATAATCTGCGAAGACTCCCCAGCCGCCTTTCTGCGCTCTGCGGAAGTCATTCATATCTACCTTTCCCCACGGATGCTCTCCTTCTATGCTTTGGAGCTTGTCATAGACGATTTTGTGCTCGTTTATGCCTGAATACTCGGCAACGCGAGTCATAACCGGACGGTCCATTATAGGTTTTCCCACGGATGGTTTCGGCTTCTCAGGCGCAGGGGTATAGTCCTTCAGGCTTGTGCTGGTGTTGGTTGATGTATTAGTTGGTTTGGATGCTAGGTTAGTTGAGGAAGCTGGCTTTGCTCCGCCCGAATTGCGGATTGATGCGAGCAGGGCTTTTCCTCCGCTGCTATTGAGTTTCATCATAACGATGTTGTCCCTCATTCGGATAGCATCCCACTTTTTGCCTTGTTCGGAATACTCTTTATACCATTTATAGCTTTTGCCTATGGTGCAATCGGCTTGGTGTGAATGGTTGTTTTTGGCTCCGCAATATGTACAAGAACCTAGGAGGATTTCCCAGTACTCCCTGTTGGTGAGCGGTTTGCCATCTACATCCTTAAAGGAGTCGCTGTCTGTATAAGGCTCGTCTCCCCTGGATGATCTGGAAGAAGTTGAAGTAGAAGAGGTATTGGAAGAAGATGATTCTTCTTCATTCACATAGTACTTACAGGTGCTTTTGTGCTTGACGTTCGGAATCAGCTTGCCGTTTTTGGTCATTTGTACTCCGCAATGTGCGCAGGCGGCTTCTGGGACAGGGGGAATCTGGGCGTAAGATGCGCTTGCGGCAAATCCCAGGGCAATTATAAGAACAAGGAAACGTTTCATAATGAATCTATGAGTTGATAATGTTTATCGGTTACTTTTTGCAAATAAGCAGTTACAAATAGGATACCACAGCTATTATAAGTATGATGAAGGCGACAATAGCAATGAGCAAAGCAATCCAGCCCTTGTTGCCGCGCGGCTTCTTGGGCTCGAACTGATACTCGTACCAGATTCTCTGCTGCTCCATCTGCTGGGCCATATTATGCAGATTCTGGTTATTCAGATCATCCTGCTGATAGTTGTCTTCCATAAGGCTATTTCTGAGGGGTTATGTAGCGGTCGCCGGTATGAGTCTTTACTGCCTCAATGAAGGCTGGAGCATAGGCAGGGGAGGTATGCCTTCCGGGAGCAAGCTCTCCGTCCTTGGAAGGAAGCATAATCTGGTCGTTATGCTTGACAATGATAAGCTTAGCCAGCTTGTCCCAGCGCTTCATCATCTTGTCTGTGTACTGCTCGGTTTTGCGGGTGAGGAAATCGCTGAGCTCACTAGGAGTCATCTTGGCAGCGGCTTCCTCAACCTTCTTCTGGTCTTGCTCGTAGTAGTCTTCCAGTTCTGTCTGGGCCTGCTTGAGGTCGGGATAGAGGGCGCTCCATCTAGGATAAACCATATTGGCAACAAAATTGTTCATCCAGAAGGCGCTGCCGGTGGAGAATTCGCGGATGTTGTTGTTCTCTCTGCGGAACGGCTCAGGAATGCGGTTAATGCCGCAGTAAACAGGAACGTAGGCTACCATTGTGGCATCGTCGAGGTTGAAGTATGTGATTCCGCCAAGGGCGTCCGGCAGCCAGTCTCTCATCTGGCAGACCATTGTCATTCCGCTCTGCTGGCAGCCGATAGGCCTTTCTCGGAACATCTTGGTGGAGTCTGCGCTCACGAAGTTCACTGGCTGGTTGCGGTATGGAGAGCCCCACGGGCCGGCGCTAACGTCTGCCGTCATATCCAGGGCGGTTCCCTCGTAATGGTCTCTCATATCGTTCATTATGTCTCTTACGCTTACTGGCTTGTCAGGCTTGATCCACAGAGGAAGATGGTCGCAGACTTCAAGCTTTCCGTTTATGAACGGCAGGTAGGAGTCCATTTCCGCCTTGTCGTAATGGTGGCGGAAGAAGCTCCATACACGAGCCTCGCAGTAGCGGATCTTGCTGAAATCCATCGGCTGGTAGGCGTCTCTGAAACTGAAGTCCTTGTCCTCTCCGCTGTAGTATCCCATCTCGCGGGCAAAGGAAATAATGTCTGAAGAATACATGCACTCTCCTTCCACTATGCAGAATCCCAGCTTCTTGTCTGCCTTCTTGGCCTGCGGGAACTGCATTATGCGGCTGGAGTTGGCGTATGCGGTTATGCAGTCATCGGGGAGCCTCATAGCAATCCAGATGGCTCCCTTGCGGCCTTTGCCCTTGCCTATGATTTCCATTATCCAGGCCTCGTTCTTGTCGCATACGGCAAAGGATTCTCCGGTGGAGTTGTAGCCGTATTCGGTGACAAGCTGGTGGATTATCTCAATGGCCTGCCTTGCAGTGGAGGCTCTCTGGAGAGTAACGTTCATCAGGGAAAAATAATCGAAAAATCCTTCCGGGTTGCGGAGCTCTTTTCTTCCGTCCCAAGTTGTTTCAACGATGGATACCTGATGGTCGTTCATCAGACCCACAACTCCAAATGTATAAGGTACTTGCTTAACCAGCCTCTGCCCGGCCTGAGGACCCCAGCCTCTGATGTTGATCATTTCATCCGGGTAATGCATTCCCGGCATTGAGTAAGAAAGGGCGGCAGCAAAGCCGAAGCCGTCGCAGTTGTAAGTACAGATTACGCTTCCGTCAGTTGAAGCTTTTTTTCCTACAATCAGGTTGGTGCAGGCGTCCGTATGGTTTGGCTGCATCAGCAGCATAGCGCTTAGAAAAATGGCAAATAGGCGTTTCATAAATATTAGTGTTTTTTGTTTTTTATTCAGAATTGTTTTTTATCGCGATATAAATATAAGGAAAAACAGATTATTGTCTTAACTTTACAGCAAACAAATCTGTTATCTAATGCAAATAGTTGAAGGAATATGGCATTTGAGATTCTGAAAGACCGCATCCTCAAAGACGGCAAATGCTTTGACGGCGGAGTGCTGAAAGTAGACCGCTTCATCAACCATCAGATGGATCCTCGTCTGATGGATCAGATTTCCAAGGAATTCATCCGCCGCTTTGCAGACCTGAAAATCAACAAGATAATTACGGTTGAGGCTTCCGGAATAGCTCCTGCCGTGATGCTTGGCTATCATATGGATCTTCCTGTTGTCTTTGCCAAGAAGCAGAAGCCTTCAACTATGGCCGATATGTATGTAGCTGAGGCAACTTCCTTTACCAAGAAGTGCGACTACACTATGATCATCAGCAAGGAGTTTCTGACCAAGGAAGACCATGTTCTATTCATCGATGATTTCCTTGCCTATGGCAGTACCGGAAAAGGGGCAATCGACCTCTGCCACCAGGCCTGCGCCACCATTGAGGGTATGGGCTTCATAATAGAAAAAGCCTTCCAGAACGGAAGGCAGATTCTTGAACAAGCCGGCATCACCCGCATAGAGTCTCTCGCCATCATTGAGTCCCTGGATGGCGGCCAGATCAGATTTGCCCGGTAATCCAGGATACGGCATCTTCCATAGGGGAGGCTGTCTTCACATCCGGCTGGATTGGGTCGTCGCAGAACTCTTCTCCGGTACGTGCAACATCACATCCGATCGTAAGCACCACAACAGATCCGTCCTGCATCTTGTAAGGCATGTTGCTGGATGCATAGCCAGCTGTCGCTGAGCCAAATACTCGAGCTTTCTTCAATCCTCTGAAGCATAGCAGAAGAGCCTCTGCAGAGCTGCCTGTTCCTTCATCGGTGAGTATTGCCACAGGGCATTCAATAGGGGATAACTGTTTCACTTCGGTACACATCAGAACATAGTCCAGAGAAATATTCATAGTGCTTTTCCGGTTCCTGAAGCTGATGATGTCGCCCTCCGGAATGAACCTGTGTACAGAAGAAATCATCGGATACATATCTCCGCCGCCGTTTCCTCTGAGGTCTATCACCACTCCTTGAATGTTATCTGGAACTGCATCTAACACGGTTTTGGCATATTTAAGGCCTTCGTCTCTATTGCCTCCAAACTGCGGCAGTTTCACCACCGCAATCTTGGCCCCGCAAGAATCTGTGATGCTTACCTGTGGCATTTCCCACTCGGAAGTCTTCTCCTGAACTTCAACTTCCGCTTCCTTCAGGAATGAATGCTTTCCTCCTGCAACTTTCAATGCCTCTTTAACAATGCTATGCGCTTCCTCCATCGTAAGGGGATCAGCCTCCAGCGCTTCTTTCCTGGCCTTCTCCCACTCATCTCCTACTGCATACAGGCCGTTCTTGTCCATAATTTTAACGGCTTTGCTCACATAACTTTTGCTGGCGTTCGTGCACGCTGCAACACAAACCACTGCCACTGCGGCACAAACAGCCAAAACCATTCTTTTCATATTTAATTGTTTAAGAATCAATTATTTTTATTCCGACATTTATTCCGACACAAATTTAGCGTTTATTCCGACATCCTATCTGGCCTCAGCGATAAACAAAACAGGCATCCGTTAGATGTCGGATGCCTGTGCTCTGTTTGTGCAATTATTGTATTAAATTGTCAATTAGAAATAAAGATCATATGGTGTTGCACCTGCATAATAAATGCGGAGAGAACGTCCATCTGTAAGAGTAATCTCAATATCAATCTTTCCCTCCTTGTCCAAAGCAAAAGCATAATTATAAAATCTTACAGCAGATACTTTTTCACACCCTCCATTATATTGCCCCTGAGTCAAAGGAATAGCCAACGTTCCGCTTAACCCAGAAACTCCCGTTGGCAGAGTTATTTCTATACGTTCTATAGACTTGCTCAGAGAAGAATACTCTTTCTCTGAATATTTCACACCAGTAATATATACGGTTTCTTTAACCTCATTCCATAATGGTCCCGTTTTAAATTTTTTCTCATAAATATGACAGCGGTTAGAATTTATATATGGTGTAGGAAATGCGCCTCCAACGAAAGCGGAACGGAGAGGAATTATAAGTTTTCCATCCAAATAAATACCACCGTTAGTTCCCTCTACCACTTCTTCTCCCGCTATTATATTTTCATCCACTGCTGTTGTATCTGCCTTTTCACAGGATGCAATGAGCAGAGCGGTGAGCATAAAAAGCATTGTAAATAGTAACTTTTTCATTGCTAAAAACCTTTAATTGCCACAAATATAGCAATCCCCCCCCCAAAAAAAAATATTTGAAAAAAATTGTAATAGAAGCAGGGCTCAGCGATTTAGATGAATATAAAACCGATGGGATAGAGTAGCGTCAGTCGTTAGGCTAAGGTTCAGCCTCTTTAATCTCAGATAACTCTCAATCTGCGATAATGGCACTTATCCTTTTCGAGCACTATTGTAGTGGTCCTATTTTCTGGGACCACTACAATTCTGCTCGGTGACTTTGTGGACAACCCTGCCAGCGGGCGCGTGATGGAGAAATGTGGTTTTGTCCCCAACTACGGCAACGTATACAGCAGCTCCATGGCGGAGTACTTATACCGAAAGTGATCGAGAAAAAAGAGTATCTTTGTATTCGTTATGGAAAAGAAAACCAAAAGAAGATTTGACTGGGGCAGTTTTTTTGTGACCGTCCTGGGTACTGCCATCGGCATAGCGCTCACCTTTATCGTAAGCGGAATACTGGAGCGCCGTAGCAAGGCGCAAGCCCAGCGGCTCACGGCCATCATGGTGATTCATGATATAGACAATTCCATTGATATCGTCAAAAAAATGAAGGAGGAAGAAGAGCGGAATGGCGAATTGCTGCGTTTCGCCCTGAAACAAAGGGACCAGCTGGAAGGGATGCCGTTCGACACGCTCGCCAGCGTCCTTGACGTTCTGATAGATTCCCGTTCGGTTTTCAGCTTCGACACATCCAAGGAGAAGATTTTCAACAGCGACCTGGACACCTGGCAGAATCTGGCCAACATGGCGTTTTTGGACAATGTACAGACTTTCTATCATTACAGGAAAGTGGCTCAGGATGCCATAAACGAGTCTACGGTTTGGGAGAGACCCATTCCCAACGAAGAGTACATGCAATTAATCATGGATTCCGGATGGGTGACGGAGGAAGAGTTTGCTGCCATCTTGCAGCCGCTCCTGAAAGAGAAACTCCACGAAAACAGGGTTGTCTACTACATCAATGTTTCTTCTAGCCGACTGGACTATCTGACGCAACTGATTGACTATTGGACCGGGTTGAATGATGAGAACAAGTTCCTGATGGGCCTCACGGACCAGGAACTGGAAGACTATGTCAACAATATCAATAAAAAGGGTGTCTCCTTGACCAAGTCCAAACTGCTGGGCCATTGGGTCTTGACCATTGGGGAACAAACCAACGAATATGACTTCCACGGAGACCACAGGTATGATTTTTCCGTTGACTATGCATCTTCTTTCAGACAGATGAGATTCTTTGCCGGCAGGCTGAAGATGACGCTCTCCTATAGTGGCGAATGGGCTTTCCAGGGTGATTCACTGGTTTTGACCCCCGACTACAATACGGCAGATATGACTGTTGACCCCAGCGGTATGGTGCCGGAAGAGAACATGCAGGACAGCCTGGATGCCTGGGTAACCCGATATCGGAAGCAGTCCGTAGACAGGTTCAAGGAAATGGCGGACAAAGGAGATAATCTTAGCGTCAAAGCCCTGGTGGACTCCTCCAATGACAAAATGGAATGGATCGAGTCCGATGGTACCGTGCGTTACCTGAAACGGAAAAGGGAGTAGGGAAGGTAGCCCTTTTCAAAAAGGAGTACTTCGTTCCTATTCCCCGTACTTCTCATAAAAGGCTTTGACCCGCGCCAGGAAGTCAGGGACATATTTCTTTAGGTCTTCGGCCGATTCCAAGTACTTTACATACTCCCCGGAAGCGTACTTTTCCCGCACCTGACGAACATAGGAATGACACTCCGCCTTCTTGCCGTCGAAATCATCCAGAAGCCACTTCCCGTCAATACGCTTAAGTAAAACCTCGCACTTTTTGGCATCTGTTTCAGTCCCATCATCCCATCTTTGCAGGACGGTAACAATCGCCCTTGCAGAATTCCAGGTTGTCTGGGTAACGGATTTCACGCTATAAACCGGTTCGCTGCCACCGTTTCCGGTCACAAAATACCAGAGCCATTCGTTATCCCCAATCTCCCCATAATCGGCAACGGGAGCATCGAAGGCTTCGGACAATGCCCGGAAAAAATCCGGAGTCATAGCCTCCTTAGCCTCCGGTTTCAACTCATGGTCCGGAATATACTGACACAGTTCCAACGTCCTGTCGGTGAGATTTGTCTTGGGCTGGCAAAATAAAACAAACGGATAAAAAAAGCAAAAAATGGCAAGAACTCGTTTCATAACTATCTATGCTAGCTTCACAAAGGTAGGAAAAAATGTTATTTGCCGCAATAGCGTCCGGCAAAGAGCACGGCTCCTGTGCTGGCTTCCGTAATCAGATAGAGAAACGGATGGTCGGCATTATAATTGCAGTCAAATCGGCCATATGAAAACCCTTGCTATCATACTGTCTCTCATTTTGTTGCTTCCTCTTGTACCGGTCATGGCCCAGAAGAAAGACAAACAAAGGGAAGTAATTGTCTGTGGCACTTGTGGCCGCGTAATAAACTCAAAAGCCTCTTTCGACGGGGGGGATGCCAACAAGTTCTCTGTTTGGGTCAACGAGCATAAACGCTATCCCGAAGAGGCGAAAAAGGCAGGAATTGAAGGGAGGGTCACAACTCAATTCACAATCACAAAAGAAGGGAAACTCACCAATGTGAGGGTTCTCCGTGGTTTACATCCCCTTCTGGACGAGGAAGCGGTCCGCGTTATTGAATCGGCCCCTCAGCTGTGGGAACCCGCATGGGATAAAAAAGGTGAGCCGACAGATGTGACATACACTTTCCCCGTCATTTTCAAACTGACAGAAGAGGTGCGCGTTGATTATCCCATTCGTTGGACCGTCCGGTATTTGCGCTAGGGACCATTCGGCATGATGACCCCTAGAGACCGCATATCACTCACTTGGCGCTATGGAAAAGGCATTTTCCTGATTGGTGCGGTATATAACCTGGTATGCGCAGGTTTTCAAACCTTGGGGTTTTCATACACTTTCATGGTGGATTCTTTTATCCTGAAAGGGGTTCTTATGGCCATTACCCTGTATTTGGTGATGCTTTTCCGCGACAGGGATGCTATCTTCTTCTACATCAACCTGGGTCTTTCACGCAGAAAGTTGCTCACCAGCGTCATTCTGATAGACTTTCTGGCACTTGCCGTCCTAATGGCTATTATGCATCTCATCTATGGATAAGCACAAACTCATAGTGGACAGTGTGGTGGTCCGATTTGGCCAGAAGACGGTCCTGACCGGAGGATATATCACATCAGAAACAGGAATGGTTACCGGTCTTCTGGGCCGCAACGGTGCCGGCAAATCCTGTATGTTCCGTGCCCTCATGGGCGGCCTCCGGGTAGATAACGTGATGGTGAGCATGGATGAGAAACCTATCGACAGGCAGACTATCGGCCGATATATCAAGTACTTGCCTCAAGGCCGACTCATTCCGGAAGGGATGCAACTTCACCGGGCCTTTGACTTATACGGGGTAAACTACTGGACCTTTGTCAACCGCGTCCCCAAATACTCCAGCCTCTACGATACCCCCGTCTACGAACTTTCCGGGGGCCAAGCCCGCCTGGCGGAACTGTTCCTTGTGCTGCTGAGCGAGGCGCCGTTTTACATTCTGGACGAGCCGTTTACGCAGGTGGATCCGGTAAGCATTGATGAAGTCAAGGCTCTGATCCGGGAACGGAGCAGGGATCACGGGATCATTGTCACCGACCATAACTATGACGCCATCTCCTCCGTGGCGGATAACCTTTTCGTGATAGCCGATGGCTACACCAACCCCGTACGATGCCGGGAAGATTTGGTCCGGCACGGGTATCTTAGGGCTGAGGATTCAGACAAGCCATAGGCATTTTACAGCACTCTACCAAATATTCCCGCAAAAATTGACGGTAAGATTTGCGGCAATTTGGCGGTAACATTTGTGGTAAAATGGCGGTGGGAGGGCAGGATGGTTGTTTCGATTGTAGCCAAGACCAAAATCGCCAAATTTGGTCCTGGCCAGTTCAATTTTGTTCTGGCGAAGCCCGAAATCCAGGTTTTCGGTCCTGGACAGCATCACCCAGCACGCCACCAAAACAACAAAAAAAGAGGTTTCTCGTGAAAGAGAAACCTCTTGGGGGTGGAGCATAGGAGAATCGAACTCCTGACCTTTTGAATGCCATTCAAACGCTCTACCAACTGAGCTAATACCCCGTTT
>JAEEGJ010014728.1_pt1 | contig 18460 bp, 16 predicted proteins | sample 8958761 | NCBI WGS metagenome assembly JAEEGJ01 (sample SAMN16246546, study PRJNA631951) | gut metagenome | biome: gut microbiome; feature: rumen; material: RS-attached | host: Bos | place: Iran: Karaj | collected 2018-10
ACTCATCTCCCAGCCACGAGACTCTGTCAATCTCAATCAATCTGTCAAAGAACTCTCTCTATTTTGAATATTTATACCTAACGCGATTTTATCGCATCAGTAGTAATTCTGCATCATAGTTTCACGACTTTGGGCGTCCAGTTCTTGAAGAAACGCAATACTTTCTCCTGATTGTAGCCCTGTCCCTCCTCCAAGAAACTCGAATCCTGAATATGGATGACCCTTCCATCCTCATCAAGCACTACGAACACGGGGAATCCGAAGCGGCCACAGTTGTCCAGACGCTTCATCAATGCTGCTGCCTGCTGCTGTTTCGTCTCACTTCCAGAACGGCGAGGGTTGTAGTTCAATCTTTCAATCGTTTATGTAGTTCTTTGTACTCATGTCATAGTATAGAGCCTCCAACTCCTGGAGGGTCAGGTTCTCCACAGAGTGCTCGATGATGCGATTGCAACGCCACACTCTGTACCTTTAGGTCAGAGAATCAGTTCTTCACGCCGATAGTCATCCGATTGTCCGAAACGTCCTGTGTATGCCATATCACCTTATAATATCTTCTATAGGTTTACGTTTCTTCTCCTTTGGCTCGTCATCAGCATAGCCTATAGGAATAATCACGGCAGGCTCTTCATTGGCAGGGAGGCTGAAGAGCTGCTTGCACAGTGCGGTATCGAAGTTGCACACCCAGCAGGTGGCCAGTCCTTGCTCGGTTGCTGCCAGGCAAAGATGCTCAACGGCAATGGCAATATCAATATCGCCATGATGCTTGCCGTCAGAGCGCACCCATTCCTCGTCGTGCAGGATGGAAGCAATGACGTACATCGGTGCCGTCTTGAACCAGTCACGGTTGTAACACTGCTGCAGCCGCATTTTGTCCGCTTCCTCGCTGACGATGTGGAAACGCCAAGGCTGTTTGTTCACTGCCGAAGGTGCAAAGCGTACACACTCCAGGATATAGTCAAGTTTCTCACGCTCCACGCTGAAGGGCTTGTATGCCCTGCAGCTGTATCTGTTTTTTACGAGTTCCAAGAAATCCATATTGTCTTTTTTGATAAACATTCCTAATTATGAGGGCAAAATTACGAATAATCGGGCAAAAATGAGTACCTTTGCAAAAGAATTTTGCGAAAACAGGCTGCACCTCAGCAAAAAAGCAAGCTTTTTGCATTCGGTTTGCACTGTTTTGGGCCTCTGATTTAATAAGATTTAGTATGATAGACCAAATAATTGCCTACAACAAGACCTTTGTGGCCCAGAAAGGCTACGAGAAGTATCTGACGGATAAGTACCCCGACAAGAAGTTGGCGGTACTCTCATGCATGGACACCCGTCTGACCGAACTGCTCCCTGCTGCTCTTGGATTGAAGAACGGCGATGCTAAGATCATCAAGAACGCTGGAGGACTGGTAATCTCTGCCTTCGACTCAGCCATGCGCAGCCTGATAGTAGCCATCTACGAACTGGGCGTTGAGGAAATCATGGTGGTGGCTCACTCGCATTGCGGAGCCTGTCACATGAGTTTCAGCCACTTCCACCACGAAATGATAGCCCGCGGTGTGACAGACGAAACGCTCGACACCATCCAGAAGTGCGGCATTGACCTGCATCACTGGCTGGAGGGATTCAAGGACACGCCAGAGTCCGTCCGCAAGACCGTTGAGACCATCAAGACCCACCCGCTGGTGCCAAAGGACATCGTGGTTCGCGGCTTCATCATCGATTCAGAGACAGGAGCATTGGAGGAGATTAAGGACTGATCAGCAGAAACAGTTCAGACCAATAGGCTATGACGCATGATTACCCGTGACAGCATTGAGACCGCCTACAGTTTCCTGCATCAGAAGCGGCAGGTCTATATCCATTCCTCGCTCGACTGGCAGAAGGATGACATCGAGTATGCCATTGCCTCGTATGTTGACGAAATGAGCCAAGAGCTGTATGACATGATAGCCGGTGGCCGATCAGACTTCCTCCGCGAGCACGGCAGATTCCAAGAGGATATAACAAAAGCGGTAGAACTATTAGAGAAGATGTTATGAGCGACCAGAGCATCAACCTGGCGAGTGTGCTACTCTCTGCCGTACCTTTCCTGCATAGGCACTTACGACAAAAATGGTTGGCCTATGACGGATTCCGTCCGTTCAGTTTTTATATTGAGGTGATAAACGAATAAACGCATGGCCTGGAAACTGAAGTATCGCTGCAATGACTGCGGCTACGAGGCCGAGGTGTATGAGGGTCGTGGCTTGTTCCGCCAACAGATTACGGCGATGTCGTGTCCTGACTGTAAGACGATTCAGAACATCGTCGTGGGCGGCATTATCGCCGATGTCGCTCCATCCTACAGAAGCGAGGTAGGCCGTTTGTGTCTGCAATGCGGCAGTGACAAGATACGCATCTGGGACATGAAGACCTGTCCTAAATGCCAGGGACGGATGGAGGAAACGGGCGAAAAGGAGTTCTGGACTTGATACGGTGACTCTTTCTGCTTTGCAGCATTATTTAAGAAATGAACGATTATGAAGAAGTATCTTTTCCCCGTTATGGCTGGGTTGCTGACGATAACCGCTTGCGGTAACAGGCAGACGCAAAAGGCCGAGACACCAGCAGCAGGAACACAAGCATGAGGACAAGCACCATCACTACCTGCGCCGTGAATTCAGCTACTCGAACTATGAGCAGAACTACGTGCTGCCAGACGATGTGGTGAAAGACCAGATTTCTGCTAAGGTGGAGGACGGCATCCTGACCATCACCATGCCGAAGACCGAACCGAAGGAGAAAGTCACCAAGGCCATTGAGGTCTCGTAACGGACATTATTATTCCAGAATAGTTTTTATGGAGCAACATTGCTGGTAGTGGTTATGCAGGGAGATGCCTCGGTTTTCTCCCTTTGATGCCATATTGTAGCCATGCTCAAGGGTATGGTATGTGTATGGCATGTGTATGGTATGTGTATGGTATGTGTATGGCATGTGTATGGTATCTCCCTGCCTGAAGCGACTCTAAAGCGATGCAAAAATATGTGTAATAGGTCGAGAATTTTCTGTTTTTCTTGCATTGTGGTTGTTTTTGTAGTATCTTTGTGCCAAATTATTACACGTAAAACATTTTTGTTATGGCTATCATTAAAAAGAGTGGTGTTGGCAACATCCTTTCTGGTACTATCGACGGCGTCGAGTATGTCACAACTCGCAGCGGCGTCGTAGATCAGGGGACTCCCGTCTAAATTCTCGTCTAAGCTCGTCTAAATCTCACGTAAATCTCGCTTAACGCCACGTAAATTTTCTAATCGATAAATGCCCTAAACAAAGGGGATTCAGAAGATCCTCGCTTAAAATCTTGCTTAAAAGTCACGCAATCTCGCTTTAATTTCCCGTCTAAACTCATTACAGATTCCTACGCAGCATATACTTCCCGTCCACCGACTCAATTTCCGACATCGTGCGGATGACATCCTCCACCTCATCCTCACGGATAGTCGTCCGCCATGCCGTGCGGCTGATAGTCCGCGCAATATCCTTGACACTTGCCGGCAGCCTGAAGTACCCCATCGCCCGCAGCACAGCCTGCTTTCTCACCGCATAGAGCGGACTCTTCACTACACTCTCCGTATAGTTTGGAAGGCTCCAGCCCGCAACACGCTCAGCCTTCTCGTCCTTACCAGCCCTGTTGGATAGCAGACTGCCATCATACCTGTACCACACACCGCCAACCTTCAGCTGGCATTTCTCAAACATCATGGCATCCACAATCTCTTCCACCTCGTCGTAATAGTTCACAGCAGTTTCCAGCGCCCTATACAACGCCGTCGGGGGATATGCCACAATTCTCTTCTCCCCCTTCGTCCACACAACCCCGTCATACCTCATGCTCTTCAGCGTGAAGCAATCTTCCTTCAGGTTCATCCGATACAGTTTCCCCCCGATGTACTTCAGCTTACCCGTGTCCTGAAACACCCGATCTCCGCGCTTGTTCACGATAAAGCACCTCGCGAAAGAGTTCTCTATGGCGAAGTCGCTCTCATCATCCTTCTCCTGTTCTTCCTTATCAGCATCCGCCCGAGCTTCCTCTTCCTGCCCGTAAGTATAGTCTATCAGTCCAAGTTTTCCCAACCGTGACTTTATAGCTATTTCGGTTCGCCCCATCACTGTGGCTATTGTGTCGATGCTATATCCTAGTCGGAAGTAGCGCGTGATTTTTTCCTCTTCCTCTTCCGTCCAGCCTTTTCCTCTTCTGTTTTCTTTAGCAACATCTTGTCTGTCATCGAGACCGTAGGTCGTCACGGTCTTAGCAACCTTACCTTTCTCGTCTAAGTAAACATGCTCCACCTCCAAATCGTCAAGAGAAGCTTCTTCCGTATCGTCCGGTTCTTCCTCCGTGTCAACTTCTTCCGTCAAATACGAATCGTCATCGTCCTCCTTGCCATCGTCTTCTTTCTGATACGAATCGTCTTCGTCCACATTATTTGTTTCTTTATCAGCACCCTCGTCCTCATCAGGCACTACATTCCCTTGCAGCACGTCGGTAGCCAGGTCAATCTTGTCTATCAACTCCATAGCCCCATCCGCGCTCATCAGCGCAATCTTCAGGTCCGACAGGAAGTTCTCATAATCGAAGACAAACGAAGGATCAATCTCGCCCTGCCTGATAGGGTGATTGACTATCTTGTCCAGCAAATCATAAACCGACGGCAATAACTCCTTAAACACCTCCCTCTCGCTACGATGCCTTTTCAGATAGGAGTAGTATTGCAGGTTCAGCTCTATCTGCACATCTTCGCTATATCTATTGAATTGACTGACCAGTTTACTGTCCTCACCAGAAGCTTCCGTCGCCTTATCCTCATTCCCCTGCGAAAGAATCTTCTCGTACTCCGACATCGCCGTAGCAGAATAGTCAATGGTGTTATCCATGCTCTCCGACAGCTTGTCAATCTCATTCTCCGACAACTGCGTATAGGTTTCCAACAAGACTCTTTTCAGCGACGAGCGACCAGACTGGAGTGTCATCAGGAAATACAAATCCTCGTCGAGTTCCGCACACCTCACACTATCATTCAGCTTCGCTTCCGATGGCTTCACATTATTGTCGCGCATAAGGGAGAGAATATCCTCTTGCCCTCTCTTTGGCACAATATGCCAGAAGCTATCGTTTTGTAAGTACCAAAAAGGTAGGTACGCATCTGGATGGAACAGCGGTTCTTTGGGCAACACCCTGTTCCAGACCTTCATGAACATCGACTTCAACTTGTCATCATAAAAGATTTCGTTGTTCGTCAGTATATTCTTTTCAAACAACTCGATGACTGTCAACATCAAGACAGCCTTGTGCGGAGACTTCCTGCCGTACTTATTGTTTGTCCTCAGATTCTTGAAAGCTTCTGTATAATTCATTGCCAATTGCTTCTACTTTATCTTGCTTATTGTTGTTTGCATAGTTGCCAACTTCGTATTGTCAAAAGGCCGTTTCTTTTCTATTCTGTATGCAGTACCCGAAATGGAACTAAGCTTATCTGCATCCACGACCTTTCTTCCATCATGACCTTGCGCCAAGTAATCACTTGTCAATATGATCATCTGCCTATTGGTAGCATCAAAGAACTTGTTTTCATTATTCTCATCATAACATGAAACCGAGTCATTAATGATTAAAGGCATTTCAGTATTATTCTTTTCATTCAACACTTCTCCGATGGACAATAATAGAGACAAAAGATACGCCTTTCTCAGCGAATAACTGGGCCTAAATACCCTACAACTATCTGCATCGATAAGAAACGCCTCCACTTGACCATTTTGTGCTTCTACCATTCGTATTAAGCCTGTATAATCATCTGTGTAGAGGTGCTGCAAGAACATATTGGCCTTGTCCTCTATCGTATTGATGATACGCCTCTTATTTTCATCTCTAGCATTCTTGAAGGCATTGTGAATGTGCTGAAGTAGTAAAGCCACTTTTGCATAACGAGCGGCATCAGTACCCTCAGACATTTTGCTCAAAGAAAGCCGTGCTTCTTCAAGTCGGTTTACATGTTCCATTTTTGCCCGCTTCAACATGTCAATACGACTTTCTGCTTGGTGTTTCTTATCCAACCAATTTGAGATATTCTCATAATTGGCAAGAAGTTGCTCTTCAGTCAAACCATCAGCCTGGGCTAAAAGACGTTTCTTTTGTTCATATTCTGTTTCCAAATTGGCGTCTATTTTTGCCACATCATTATGCAATCGCTCGTTCAAGGCTATGGTTTCTTTGATTTTCTGAGGTATTTTAGCTATCTCTGCCAAATTCCTTTCAAGTAGTACTTCTTGATTCTGTAGGTCACAGGCAAAGTCGTGTTTATAAAAGTCAGGTTGGTCAAAATATTCTGATGCCCCCGATTCTAATAGTTTAGCAGCACGTGCAACAGCATTGTTTACCAAATAGTCTGATTCTAATTTCCTACGTTCTTTTCTTAGTTCATTGACTTTTGCAGAGTACTCTTCTGCAATATTCTTAAAGCCAAGAAGAATCCACATATCAGACAATAGATTGGCATTATAATGTTCCCTTATTCGAGCAATACATTCTGAACGTTTTTGTGTTAGGCGCTCAATTTTATGATTTACAGAAACGAGCAGTTTTGAAGCTTCGCTGCCTTCAAATACACTTTTTAGTAAATTCTCAAAAATTACAGCCTCGTTCTCTTTTTCGTGAATTTCACGCTCAACCTCTGCTAACAAAGCCACTTCAGTATCTATAGTCTTTTTCAGATGCCCCGCTCTGTCAGCATTCTTTTTGTCCATTTTTAGAGCATGGTCACGTGCCCTCTCTGCATTTCTTGTAGCATACTCCATAAAAGCGAAGTAAGCATCGAAGTCTCTGACATTGCTATGGCTGTTAATAAGGATTTTCATTGCATTAGAGCTTTGCAGCACATTCAAATCACTCCAGCCATTAAGCATGATAAACTTGCGTATCTCAGATGGCAAGTCCTTATCGAAATATACACCATCCTTCACCGACTGTTCCCTTCCATTGTCGTCTATCAGCGAAAACATATAATTAGAGGTGCTGACTTCTCCATCATAAGATTTCGTAAATCGAAAGTGCTTTACAAGAACCTTTTGTCTGCCCTCATGTTCATAAGCCATAGCGACTCGAACTTCATCAGAATCATTGGGAAGCAACTCTTCCCAACGTTTCTTAGAAATGAACTTTGTGTCCATCTTGTTGATGCCATCGGTACAGAACAGCCACTCTAACGCATCATAGAAAGTAGTTTTCCCATCGCCATTAGCACCTATAATAAGGTTAAGTCCATTTGAGAAAACGAACTCATTGTGCCTGTAGAACAGTCTAAAGTTTTGTATTTCTACCTTTTGTATAACCATGGGAAGAACTATCTGTTTTTAACTAATCAATACTTTCCGGACTATCGTCCTGTTCAATGTCTTTGGCCGTCTTGTCTGTCAATTGCAAGAACATATCAAGGAAGGCTCTGTTGGAAAAGAAGTATCCTTTATCTTCATTTAGCTTTTCTTCCATAACAGAGAAACCATAGTTGGCATATTCTTCCATAGTATTCACAAGTGCCGTTACTACTGCTCCAGGTTCAATCACGCCTTTATCAAGAGCAATCCAGTCTATATCTGTTTTTGCAACTAAGGCAATAAAGATATAGGAACGCAGGTTTGGGTATGCTTTGCGAAATTTCTTGGAGTCCAAATTTCCCCAGTACTGCAATGGCTGACCCAAACCTTTCAGTTCGCTGGCATCCTCAGAAAGAGGAATTCTTTTGTTGGCATATAGCCCTATGAAGAATGCCATAATGTATGGTTCGTATCCTGCACCCAGTATCTTGCCTTTAGCCCCCGTATTAACAGAAGCACCAACACCATAGTCGGATATTACTCGAATAACACTCTGTTCGTAACGTTTCTCAAATCTCGGATTCCTACGCCCCCAGAGGTCAATTAGTTTCTCGTCTTTCTTTACGAACTCTTCTATGTCTTTATAATTCTCTGCCATACCTTATTTTACTTTAGTAATCATCGTTTGAATAGTTCCAAGTTTCTTGTCATCAAATGGGCGTTTTTTCTCTATGCGGAATACGCGTCCTTCTATATCCTCTATTCTTGAATGGTCAAGAATTGCTTCTCCATTACTTCCATCACGTAAGAAGCTCTTTGTTACAATTATCACTTGCTTCTTAAGTCCGCTGATAACTCCAAAGAATTCATTTTCCTTGGTGTCTGTAAATGATGAAGTTGGAGCATCGAAAAGTAAAGGCAGTTCTGTCTCGTCTCTTTCAGCAGACAGATTGCCAATAGCGAACAAGATAGACATCAAATATGTCGTCTTTAATGCTGTGTTCGGGTTAAAGATTCTTACGCTGTCGTTATTCATTAAGAATGCCTCTCCCTGTCCGTTTTGCTTTTCTATAATTCGTATAGTACCTTTAAAGTCATTGGTGTTCAGCTTGGCCAAGAACAGATTAGACTTCTCTTCGATAGCATCAAGCAATCTCCGCTTGTTTTCCTCCTTTGCATTTTTGAATGCATTAGAGATTTGCTGAATAATCAAAGCGGTTTTTGCATACATCTCTGCTGCTGTGCCTTCAGAAGTTTTGCTTAGCGACAACTCTGCTTCATCCAGAATGGCTCTATGTTGCTCCCTTTGCCGCTTCAATATATCTATTCTGCCCTCTGCCTTTTTCTTCTTATCTATCCAATCCGAGATATTATCGTAATTCGCTAAGAGTTGTTCTTCGGTTAAACCATCTGCCTGAGCCAGAATCCTTTTCTTTTGTTCAAACTCTGTGTTGAGATTGGCATCAATCTTCTTAATATCGTCGTGCAATCTATTATTGAAGGCTATAGCATCTTGGATTTTCCGTCTCATTTTGGCTATATCAGAAAGATTGTCATTCAAAGTGGTATCCCGCTTCTGCAACTCGTCAATGTAGTTGTTTTTATAAAGCGGTTCAATGCCCTCGTCAGCCTTTCCTTCTAGTGATGCTTTATACTCTTGCAGCCGCTCGTACATGTAGTTCCACGCATCAGTACCCTTTTCTGCCTTTCTTCCACAAAATTTACAAACCTCTTCATTGAGCATATCTTCCATGATCTTCCTACCTGGTATATGAGCAGGCAAAGCGGTAAATCCTCTTTCTGCTTCTTTTATGGCTTTCTCTACTCCCGCAGTAATGAGGTATTGGTCTTCTTGCTTCTTGCGTTCATTCATAAGACCATTCACTAATGCTGAATATTCTTCCGCAGTATCGACAAAGCCCAATAGAATCCACATATCATCAAGAAGATTGATAGTGTAATCCTCCTTGATGCGACCTGCTGTTTCTGAGCGTCTTTGGCTCAGTCTTTCTATTCGCTGATTTACTGATTTGAGCAATTTTGAAGCCTCATTGCTTTGTTCAATATTTTTCAGTAGCCCTTCAAAGTTCTCTGCTTCTCCCTCCTTGATATGTATTTCACGATCTATGTCAGATAACAAACCTTTCTCCTGTTCTATGGTTTTCTTTAGCCCTTTTATCTTATCAGCATTCTTTTTATCTAGTTTTTGGGCATTGTCTCTTGCTTGCTCTGCATTCTTTGTGGCATATTCCATAAAAGAGAAATACGCTTCAAAATTCTGGACCTCGCTAAACTCGTCAACAAGTTGTTTCAAGGAGTTTGATTTTTCGAGAATATTCAAATCCTGTTCTCCCTTGAACATGATGAACTTTCGCATTTCAGAAGGAAGGTCTTTATCAAATGTAACACCGTCTTTAACGATTCGCTCTATACCATTACCTTCTATTAATGAGAATGTGTAGTTGGACGTTGTCACTTCACCATCAAAGGATTTTGTGAAATGGAACATCTTTTCTAGTACCTTCGTCCTGCCTTTGTGCTCATAAGTCATCGCCACACGCACATCATCAGAATTGTTAGGCATTAACTCTTCACTCCTTTTCTTAGAGATATACTTCGTGTCCATTTTGTTGGTTCCGTCTGTACGGAACAACCATTCAAGGGCCTCATAGAAAGTGGTCTTTCCATCACCATTTGAACCGATTATCAGATTCAAGCCATTTATGAGCTCAAATGAGTTCTCTCTGTAATAGCTTCTGAAATTCTGTATCTCAATCTTTTGTATAATCATAGAAGATAGTTGTCGTTGATATAGTTAAACACTGTCATATACACTTTTTTCTGGACACTCTCATCAGTAGAACCATCCAAGTTCTTGATGATGCGAGCCACCGCAGCCACTACCACATTATCAGAATTCATAGCGGTGTACAAATCCTCATATTCCGACTTGTCGTACTCGTAAAGTTCTTGCAGTTTCTTGTCGTCAAGAACCATGTGTAGCATTCTTTCTTTGTTTGTCATAATGTATGATCGTTTTTAGTTAGATTCAGTCCATAATGATCGAGCACCTCTCTTAGCTCCAATTCAGAATAAGACGGGTTTTCCGAGAGCGAAGAGAAGTTGATGACTCGCATCAACTCTCCCCTCAATAGCGATTTTTCCATGCGGTAACTATTGCTATAGGGATTTACTTCTGGCACCACAACAAGGTCATGCAGTTCTGCCATCTTCTTGTCTGGATGGGTTCTGAGCACACGTCCGCGTCGCTGTATAAATTGGCGAGGATTACCTGTGCTGGCACAGAAGATGGCCAACTCACTACGTGGCACGTCAACACCTTCGTCAAGACACTTCATCGAAGTGAGTACATGTAGCCTGCCTGTGGCAAAGTCATGCAATATTTCTTCTCGGTCTTGCTGACCAGAGACAAACTTCCTCACCGTCACGTGGTCGTCCACTTCTGTGACAACCTTTGTGTACAGGTTTATCAGGTGTTCCATGTCGTTATCATCACCAACATCTTCCGTTATATCAAAATCATCGCCACCTCCAATATAGTCAGGTTTGTTGCCTTCTGGCACATAGATCAACGAGTACTTCAGGTTGCCCTTTTCTTGGAATCGCTTCTCGATGATTGAACGGAAGACCTCAACTTTATTCTCTGCTTTGTGTACAATGCGTTTGCGAGCCAACAACATCATTTTCAACTTCTCGTCGATGTGGTCGAACTTCTCCTTGTCGTAATTGAAGTATTTGGCTATCCGCTCCGACAGTTCCACGTATGCGTCCATCTCGTCTGGAGTCAGACGCACCAAATGGGGATAGTACATATACTTGCAGAGAACACCTTTCTGAATGGCTTCCTCCATACTGTATTCGTATGTATAATGCTCTTCTGATCCGAAGAACTTATTCAGTTTCTTATTTCCTTCATCATCAAACTGCCTTTCTGGGGTTGCGGATAATCCAATCCTTCGCAGATATGGAATTTCCTTTAGCCGTTTGACTAAAGAGCCAGAACCCATATTGTGACACTCGTCAGCAATCAGGAGCAATCTTCTCCGATCAAAGCCATTCAACACTCTAAACACCCTTTCCCTGGAATAAGAAGCGTATGTGGAGATAATGATATACGAGACCTCAGGCTCTTTGTCTGTCTTGTACTTTTCATTAAAGGCAACCCTTTCCACCTCGTCGCGCCAAGTAAGATTCTTTGAATAAACCTTGATGATGTTGCTGAAGTTAAACTTTCGACATTCTTGTTCCCACTGGTTGACAAGAGTGATTGTTGGCACAAGGATAATGGCCTTGTAATATCCCTTCCGTTTGTATATCTCTAACAGACAGTTGAGCGACGTTATGGTTTTACCTGTACCTGTAGCCATTGCAAACAATCCTTTCTGACCGTTGTTCTTCCAGTTCTCAAAAGCTGTCTTCTGATAATCACGAGGTCCGGATGTATATGGGAACTGAGGCTCAATCACTAAGTCCTCAAGAGCCATTTCCATATCCTTTTGCCTCTCTCTAATTGCCTTCTCTGCTTTTATCTTCCGCAGTTTCTTTTCTACGTCAAGAAGCTCCTCAATATCCTTATCACCAAAGTTCGACTGGATAGCAGAGACAAGATTCTCAGGCGAGAGATATTCAATATTGCGTTTCTTGCCCTTCATGATGGAGTCAAACTCTTCGCGCTGACTGGCGATACGGTTCTGTACCATCTTGTCAACAGAGTCGCTACGATCTATCTTGATTTCTTCAAGGTTATTGAACAGTCCGCTGATGGTAAAGTTGGCAGAACCTGTAAACGAAGTTACACTATCTCCATCACGGAACTGCCCTGACTTGGTATGGGATATGCCTTTCTTGTTACGAGGCTTAATGATGCGGATATCTATCCGTTTGTCATAAATCAGGAATGCTAAGCATTCAAAGAACTGTTGTTGATACTCATCAAATGTCTGGCGCAAAGTCTCAAAATTTGTTAGGTCAAAGCAGTCAATCACTCCACCATGCAGTCCCTTTCTGATAGCCTCTTTATCTTCTTCTGATACGATGTGATTGATGACGAGCCTCATCCTGCCTCCATTGGAGATAAAGGTGGCAAATCCATCAGCCAACACGCTGATAGTTGCAGAACTGAAATAGCCCAGTTGCAGGTCAAACTCCTTGCTGTTCTCCAAACAATCGTTGAAGAACTTCTCTGGCGAGTTGTACTCTCCAGGTCTGTAAGTTCCGTCTTCTGCCCAATCTACTTCGTACAGCATAACCTTATTTATATAAAGCAGTTCGTACACATAATATCATCGCCAAGGATGTCCACCAGCGTGGTGCCCTTGTTCTTCTCTTTGTTCTCCTTCTGCCTTCGGATGATGTCGAGTTTTATCTGGCGGATGCGCTCAGGCTTGATGAGGTCGGCAAGACTCTCATTCTGATTCCACGTATAGCCATCTTTCTCAAACTCCATCGCTTTGGCATAGAGGTCGGGATGCTGCTCGTAGAGCCATATCCACTCTATCTTCTGCTGGAAGAAGCAGAAGTAGCAGCCTGAACGACTGCGGCAATAGGTGCCTATCTCACCATCTACCTCAAAAGGTATTTCTTCGTAATAGGCAGGTACTCCGACACCACTTTCACGCAACAAACGGAAAATGTCTTCTTTCACCAATACATCTGTATTATCCAATAACGGGAACGATTCCAACTTGCCCACAGGATAGTCAGTCGTTTTCAAGAACTCGAATACAGCATGATTGAACAACTTAACATCGTAATCCAACAGCGCATTCATCTTCTTGGAATAATAGAACTGCTTGGTGATGGGTTTCTTTACTGTTTCGATGATTTCATCGCGAAGGAATCCTTCTGGTGTCAATCGTTCGTAGATATCAACTATCTGTTCCAAGTTCTCTTTGTGCAGGAACTTGTTGATGACATCGATACTCCATATGTTCTTGCGGAATGGGAAAACGGCTTGGATATTGGGCTTGCTGGAAATATATCCGTCTCTATCCTCATCACCACGAATACCTACGTACGACACAGCATAGTCATCGCCCACATACTCCTCAAACTTGTCGAGTTTCATCTTCTTCGTACACCAGCGGGCTTGGGGCGAAGGCAGGAAGCCACCCATTGCTTTCAGAAAGTGGTGGAAGGGTGTTGACTCTGGACTGCCTTCAGCAGCACGCAGACGCTCTATCTTGCCCAAGTAGGCTTCCAGTCGGTTGATAAGTGTCTCCGTTTCTGCCAACTCACAGCCGGTATCTGAATTGTAGTACTCAATCTTCAGCGATGGGTACGTCTGCTTCAGATAGATAGCGAGTGCCGCGCTATCCTTGCCGCCTGATATACCTAATATATGTCTTACCTTTGTCATCGTTTCATCTTCTTGTTGAGTATCGACAGTAGCGTACAAACATCCACGTTGTTGTCGCCAGACAGCAGTTCGCTGATTTTCTTTTCCAGCGCATCAGCCTTCTGCTTGTCTTTCTCTGGCAGTACGTAGGTCTGCGTTCTGATGCTTGTTCCCTTGTTTGTCACCATATCGAACGAGTAGGCATCCGTCTTGTCACCTTCACTCACCTGCTCTGAGATTGAGGAATACTTCTCGCACTCACGGAAGAGATACAGCAGGTCGTCTGCCAACTTGTCTTCCTGTTCATCTTTTAAGGTGTCTAGTCGCTGCTCCAAGATGGTATAACAAATAGACTGATACCATTGCGTACGATTATCATACTCTGTCATCACGTGGTGGTAGAACTCACGCTGCTTGTCAGTCAACAGATAGGACTTCACGTTTGCTAGTCTACTACGTATCTCTTCCACATATTCGTTGTATTCATACGACTCCAGCCCAAAGCCTTCCACCAATCGTTCTTCCAGACGGTCTATCAGTTTGCTATAGCAAGAACGCAACTCCTTAATGGCCCGCTGGATGGTATTGCCATATTCCTCTCTGAACCGCTCCTGTTTCAGTTTCTCGTCATCGAAACCAAGCGCCTCCGGCATGTCTTCCAAGAAAGCCTTCTCAGGGTCTTTCGCCTTTGCCAGCACGTCACGGAACTTCATCGTGGAGGCGTGGTCAAACTTGCGAGTATGCTTCGTATAGTCGTTCAGTCGCATATAGAAACTGAGGAATGGCTTGATGGTCTCAATAAAACTGGCATTGGTGATGGCCGACTCCTCGCCAAGATTGATGAAGCGGCGATACTGATTGAAGAAGCCCAACTTCACACCGTCGCCAGCAAACTTCTTCACCTCGAAATCGCCAGGATGCTTCTGCAACAGGTCGAAGAACTCCATGTTTACATTTGGCATGAAGGCTCCCTTTGAGGCATCATAGAGTGCAAAGTCCTGACGCTTGATAAAGAGATAAGTGGGAATCCAGAAATCCAAGAAACCCTGCTTCAGTTTATAGGGCTGGGCTGATAATATCTTTATCAACTCTGACACCTTCCTCGCCTTGTTCTCAGAACTCTGCAGGAATTCCTCGCTGGCTCTCCACAATGGCATGAAACCCTCGTTGCTTGGTACGTCAGCAAACTCACCATCTACATGCAGCCCCGTGTTTTTCAACAGCGAGAAATAGATGGTCTTTTCTGGCGGAAACTTGTCAGCTGGGAATCCAAAGTCCTCCTCGTTGCTGTGCTCCAAAAGATTAGTGAGATAGTTCTTGCGAGCCAAAGAAATGCTGCTACTCAGTTTGTGCTTGTTGAACAGCTCATTGTTCATCACGGGTGTCTGATGGTAGATGGTGTCGCACACCTTGGAGAGCAGACGGTTGAAGTCACGATGCGACTCCACCTTTTGCTCTTTTCCATTGAACACCCAGACTACACGATTCTTGTAGGCAAAGAGATTGTCGCTGATGGCTTTGTTCAACAACGTCTCTTCGTACTCCTTCAACTTCTGTATCTCTGTGACTGCAACTCGGTCGTTCTTGTCAAGCACCCGCTCCAGCAGGTACATGTATTTCTTGATGTTGTACAGATGGTCAACTATCTCGTCGGTATTGTTGAAGTAGGCAAATATCAAGGCGTGCTCAGAGTTGGCACTAAACTCCTTGATATCCTTCAGCACGCTCTTCTTGGTAGAGAATATCAGTTCGATGTAGCCATCAGTATCGCCCTTGGGCACAAACTCCACTGGTTCCTCGCGTATCTCATAGTCGAAGAATCGTGGTGTTCCTTTATGATAATAGTGGGCCTTGACGGGCGATATGCGTTTGTTGAAGAATACGCTCAGTTCATCGACAAAGGTCACGGGTCGTGACACCATCAGACCTGCCTCACGAATCTCTGCCTCCAAGTCTACATCCGTTCCCTCAAACAGCATCAGACGTTCCTTGTAGGCAGCATATCGGATAATCTTCTTGGCTATCAGTTCCTTGATGATAGTCTCTGCATCATTGATGGTCATCGCAAGTCGGGCATATTCAGCCATTTGCTCTATTGATAGTTTGAAGCCTGCCGTACCAAAGAGCGACATCATGCCAATGGCTTTCACTATCTTGACGGCCTGCAGCATTTCTTCTTTCGATGCCCATTCCTGCCCTTCCACTCGCTCTATCGACACCTGCATACTGCTCCAGTTCATCGAGTCGGTATTGGCATCTTTCAGGTAGGAGTAGAAGTTGTAGAGCACGTAGTCATAGACGTTCTGCAAGTTGTAGGTCAAATTTCCCTTGGCTTCAAACTCCATGATGGAGTTAGTGCCTCTGGATGCCAGGAAGGTAAACAGCGAACGTTCGTTTTGACCATAACGCTGGATGGCTGCGGTGATGGCGTAGGCGGAGAACAAATCCAGCGGATAGAGTTGAAGGGCTGTCTGCTCTGCGAAGTCATCAGACACATAGCGGGTCTCTTTGGCCAGTTGGCAGAGTGGCTTTGCATTCTCACCAACAATGGTCTTCCGCTCTTCCTGCAACTGCTGTGAGGCCAAGAGCAACAACTGCTCGATGGGTTCTACGAAGGTAATCTCCTTGAAGCGACCTTTTACCTTTGTCCATTCGTTGACCTGTTCTTCTGTCATGCCTTTGGCATAGGCGGAGAAGTTCTGGTGCAGTGTGGTGAGCAACAGTATCTGTCGCTGCGGGTTGTTGACCACCTCGCAGAGTTTCTGCAGGAAGTAGAGTTCTTTCTCTGGATTGTTCTTGGCCGCATGTTCCAGCACCTTGCCAAACTCGTCGATGATGATGACGAGGAACTTGCCCTGCTTCTGACAGCGGCTGTAGAAGGCTTTCAGTTCGTCGAGCACGCTGATCTTGCTGCCTTCCACGTTGAGGCATCTCTGCAGCAATATAGACATCTCGGCATAGTCGCCCACAATCTTCAGTATCTCAAACTTGGCGGTCTCTTGCAGACTCTTCGGATTCAGCAGGTATTGTTGCTTTCGCTGCTTCTGCAAGTCTGACTCCAAGGCCAGCAGGAAACTCGACTTACCTGTGCCGTAGGTGCCAATGATGGTAAATGAGTGGATGCCAGTCTGATAGTCGCTCACGATGCTGTGGATGGCATTCTGTGCATTAGGCGTTACGATGTACTGCGCATCAGCAGCAAAGCCGTTCTCTATGTTGGCTGAAAGACTAAACGTGTGCTTCATAATAGTCGTCTAATACCTGTTTGTAATCCATATCTCTGGTGAACTGCACCTGTCGGATGCCTGCCACTTCGTTGTACGACATGCTGTCGCCATATGTCCTTGTCAACTGCTTCAGCATCTGCACCGTCTCAAAGTCTGTCATACAAAATGCCAGACCCACTTGGTCTTGTATCGTCTCAAACGAGATGGTGCTGTCACCCGTCTGTTCCTTTAGCATCAGGAGTCCGTACATGAATACTTCCGGCATCACCTTCCGTTTGCCCTCCGCGTTGAAGTAGTAGCCCTTGCCCGTTGCGTTCTGGCGAATCAGGTCGAGGTCTATCAACAGCGACGAGAAGTCTTCATTTGATTGAGACTTACGGGGCAGCGCATAGTTCTGCAGCAGCACTCCGATGTCTTTCTTTACCGTATTGTCGTTGTAGGCATACTGCTTGCCTGCCTCTGCCACTTTCAGTTTGACGTAGGTCTGCACCTGTTCGCGCTCAAACTGGCTGCGCTCTCGCTGTACACCACAGAAGAACATATTGTAGAGCGTAGCCTCACGCAGGAACACCAGATGGAAGTGCAACAGCCACAGCGTTGCCAAGTCTTCCATATAGCAGTCCTTGCCCTTCGCATCATCGAAGAGATAGCGCCCCAACCAAGTGGCCCCGTCAGCATCCATCACGCCAAAGGCTTTCAGCCAGAAGCGGATGCTGGCCACCATATTCTTCCCGACTCCCAAGTCTATCACCGCCTCAGGCGAATTAAAGTCCTTGCCCTGCACCAAGAAGTCGTAGCCTTTCTTCAGCCACAGCGTCTTGCACGGAAACGACTCATGCCCGGAAAACGTATATTTCTTGTCCTTACTATTGTTCGTACTCATTGTTTTAAGTTCCATAATAGGCAAAAAAAGAACGTACCCTCCTCTTATAGTACTTCCTTACTGCGCCTGTCCTGGAAATGAGGCTTGGAACGAAATACAGAGAAAGGGTACGCCTATTACGGCGTACCTAACTTCCTCCAGGGTTCGTTCCAATAAAGTTTTTCCAGGACTTTGCAGTTTGGAACCCCTTCAGATAGTTGATACTATCAACTTTGCCAATAAGTTCTTGCACCGCATCTTTTTAAGCCACCCGACTGTCACTACAACCTGAGCAGCGGACGCAATGCAATTGCAAAGGTACAAAAAAATGTTCGGAACTGAAACATATTTCCACAAAATTACACATTATTTAATATATGGCATAAGCTTGAGTGGGATTTATTTCATATACAAAATCCCTTGCAAAAGCAGACACAAGGGATTACCTTATTATACTTTTAGGTTTAGTTTACGAGAACCAATTTGTTGTTGGTCAAATCATACGTGACAGGGTGGGCGAAGCAGATTACATGCCCGTCATATATACATGCGGTGTTTATGCCTCGCCGTTGGAACTCGTCAATGAGAGCTTGATCATGATAGGCACGCATACCTGTCCAACCACGATTGCCAACCTGTCGGTTGAAGATGTTTACTAAC
>JAEEGJ010014729.1_pt1 | contig 18459 bp, 20 predicted proteins | sample 8958761 | NCBI WGS metagenome assembly JAEEGJ01 (sample SAMN16246546, study PRJNA631951) | gut metagenome | biome: gut microbiome; feature: rumen; material: RS-attached | host: Bos | place: Iran: Karaj | collected 2018-10
TCCAGCGTCCCCGTCAAATCATCCGGCAACAACACGCCGACAAAATGCGTCTGCTGCGAAAAAGTGTTTTTGGTCATAGGGGCATTATAGCGCAAGTCGCGGGGCGTGGGGAACTATTCGATTTTTTAGAATGGTTGCGTTTTTATTTGGGGCCATTTTTTTCTCTGGCCGTCTTAGACAGCCAGAGAAAAAACCGCGCTATTCAGGGTTCCGCCGTCTTACGCGGCTACATCCTTCCATTCGCTTGCGCTCATTTCAGGACGGCTTCGCCGCCCTTACTATCGCTTGGCCGGAAAGCTCGCCAATTTTTTTTTACACTTTTTACCTCTTTTTTTTATTCCAGTCTAGGCAATTCAATTTTCATCTTGTAAAAGTTTCTATAAGGTCTGATTTTCTTAGCTCCGGAAAGAAATCCTGTTTCTGTATGATTAATTTCCTCTTCAACAAGATCCATTTCAGAATAAGAAGAAGGATAAAGAATTACACAAGGAGCATCAGATACATCAGGATTATCGAAATTGCTTATTATTTTTTCATCACGTGCATAACCACTCATTTCACGAATATCAGGAATTATTCCTGCAATTCCATTTTCATAACGTGGTTTATATTTTGCATCAAGTATTATCCCCTGATCCTTTAGTATATAATCTGCAGCAGTCCCCATATATCCTTTTACTTGGAACATAACCTGATCAGGATATTTCGTATTTAAAAAATTATAAACATAAAGCTCATAAAGACGGGGCATATCTATCCAGAATGGCAATGTCTTATTTTCTTTTTCTTCTGTATTCTGCAATGAATAATCAAACTTTCGTAGAATCATTTTTGCCAAAGAAACAGCTTCTTTATAGCCGACAAACAACTTATTAAATCCCATAGATTGAACTTCATATATTTCGATCTCATCAGAAACATTCCAAAACAAGGGCAATAATTGATTTATAGAATTACGAATGTTTTCAAATACCGATTGCTTTGTAAGGCTTTCATAATTATTTATTGCAAGATTTGCAAATACGAGAGCTTTCTTTAAAAGTCTATTTTCAGGAATATCAATTGTATATTCCTGAAATCCACAGAAGGCTTTATCTTCCCTCTTATAAATAACATTCTTTCTTAAATGTTTCTGGAACAAAAGATGTCCTTTTACTTTTGATTGTAGATTCTCTTCTCTGTAAACATAACCTTTCTTTAATCCATTCTTTGTAAGTTTTTTTAGAACTGAAATATAATGCAATAAAATAAGCGGTGTTATAATATTAAATGAAGTTTCTACATCAATTAGAGGCTTATCAAACTCAATTCCATAGCACTTAGAAAAATATTCACTTTCATTTTCAGTATCAACTTCCAGAGCATCAGCAAACATTTTTAAGTAATCAATACTTGGAATTTTAGGTTTTACAATTGCTGCAATTTCCTTTTCTAGAATCCAGGTTGCACCAATATAATAAGCCGCCTCAATCATTTCATTGTTTGAAGCAATGCCCAAATATTTAGGAGTCCCCATATAATCTTCCGGATAACCTTCAAGCTTAAGAGTCTCTTGTTTTATTAATTCAGTTACCTCAGGAACTTCTTTTAGTTGATGTTCCGTAAAGTAAATAGGAACAACTCTATTCATTCTGCTCGTTAATAAAATCCTGAATCAGCTTATCTTTTTCAACATTCTTTTTGATAATTCCATCTTTAAAGTATTCCCTTAATAATGGTAAAATATCATATTTCCATTTGATTGAAAGTTCATCATCATCTTTTGCAAGGAAATAGCTATGTCCAACCATAAGGTCATCAAGATCCATATCTTTATCAACTTTATTGTTCTTAATAAACTTCATTACAGCATCAAATAATCTAACTGCAAGTCTATTTTCATCGCTATCATTTTTAAGCAAAACGACATTTCTATTAGATTCAAGAGTTACAAAAGAGAAACGTCTGCGAACTGCGTAATCAATTGTTCCAACACTACGGTCTGTTGTATTCATTGTTCCGATGATATACAAGTTAGAAGGTACTTCAAACTTTTCTTTCGAGTATGGAAGAGTTACACTCAAGTGATGGTTTCCTTGAGAACGTTTATCCACTTCAAGAAGTGTAATCAATTCACCAAAAATCTTAGAAACATTACCACGATTGATTTCATCGATAATCAAAACAAAAGGTTTGATTTCTGAAGTAGATTCTGAAGCTTTATAATCAACTAAACCAATACCATTTTTAGGGTCCTTCATATAATTTATAACAGCTTTTCTGTAATTATCATGCCCACCACTTGGAATACCTGGCAATCCTTTGTAAATATTTTCCAACTGTTTTTTATTAAAGAACTTTGATTTTCCTCTTACCCAGTTTTTATCACCGTCTTCATAAGTTCTTGAAGCAAGTCCATCACCGTATTCGTTTAATTCAATTATAAAAGTCGACTTTCCAGTAATAGATGGAACGGCAAGAGTTTCCTTTTCATTTAAGATTGCGATTAACTTCCTCCAGCATTCTTCAAAATTATCAGCCTTTGCTTCTCCGTTCTCGGCAGCCTTTTTACAAATTAATTTGAAAATACCATCTTCAACGTTATATATAACGGTATCAGAGCCATCACATTCCGGCTTTATCCCTTCAACAAAGTCTTCATAATCCATTGACTGATGGAATGTGACAAATCCGATTTGTCCACTAACAATCCCCTTTGATTCAGGATCAATCTTAATGATTAAATCGTCATAATCCTTCATAAGAGCATCATGGTCTGGATATGCAGAAATATCTTTCTCCAAAATTGACAAAGCTACTTCTGCAGTTGTATAAGTCTTACCGGTTCCAGGAGCTCCTTGCAGAATGATATTCTTTTTAATTTCTAACAATTCAGCAATTTCATTTGCTTTATTATCTGTGCTTTTCATAAGAATACTCCTTAATTGATTTCCAATTTTTGCGTCCATTTCATTCAAAAGATTCATAGCTTTATTTACAACTTGTTCATCGTCTAATTCAATTCCATCTTCAGGATTCATGCGAATAGCATCAAATGTCCACTCTACATGTTGTAATCCTTCTGATATTCCTACATTTGAAAAATTCCAATGTAGTTTGTCCTCAAAGTGTGTATCAACAAATAATCTATTCTGCCTAAATAGGAACTCATAATGACAAGTCAAATTTCCAATAATGTTATCTATAGTTCCTATCCATAAATAACTAGTTTTAGAACTGTCTTTTTTTGCAAGAGTAAATTTTGCACTTTTGTCAATCTCTTGAACAAGCTTCGTTTTTTCAGCTCTTACAGCAGCCATATCCATTTTTTCAGGATTGTTATATTCATAAGCAGCCTGACTTACAAATTCAGGAATGCTCTTAATTCCCTTTGTTTTATTAAGCTCTAGATACTCTTTCCCCTGTAAATTACTCACCGGAATTGTAATATCAAAATCTTTCTTAAACTTATTTCTTACTTCAACAACACCGGGAAGGAATCTATTAGCCTGCATCCAATACATCGCAATTGTAAGACAAACATATCCGGCATCATGATAATTCAGGAATTCGTCATAATACTTAATAAAGTTTTCATCATCTTTATTAATCATTGCATCAAAAAGTTCCCAAGATGTTTGTATAAGCCCTTCTTTTTTTTGGAGCATAGCAAAGTAATCTGTATTCTGACTTCTAAAAAACTCTGGGGGCGGTGTTGGAATATTATTTTTTAACCCAAATTCATTCTTCAGAGCATTATATATTCTAACTTTTTGCAAGGTATTTTTTCTTAGTGGACTCCGATTGAAAGATTCAAAAACTGCAAAAGGAGAAATCTCATTATCATTAATAATAAAGGCATTAATATTTTCATCATTAATACTTTTAAGTTTTTGAATCAGTTCAGGTTGTTTTTCTTTATATGTTGCAAGAACAGTTGCAAACTCTTCATAAAAAGGAATCCATGCATAAGGATCTTCTTTTACATTAAATATATCAAGCTTCCCCTCAGACTTAAGTTTAGTAAGAGCCGCTTTTAACTCTGGTCTAAGCCTGAAAATAAAACATCCTTCTGCATTATCAGATTTTTCAACATCACGCCATAAGAAGACAATAGACCAAGTTGAGTGAGTTTTGGACTGTTCTGGGGCAGGTGCCTTAGTTATTTTATAAAGTTGAGCACATAAATTTGTTAATCTGCCGCTATAACTGTCCTGATTTCCATTATATTTCTTAGCAATTTCCTTACAGGTTGTATCACCAGTTTCAAGAAATCTCTTAAGAATGCACATGACTTCATAAGTAAAAAGGGTTTCATTTTTTAACAAGTCAAGCCATTCTTTCTCTTTTAAGCCAGAATCATAGTTTTCGTTGATAAAATCACTCAATTTCTTTTCTCCACCTTTTCCATTATACCACAACTTTCCGCTTTCCGCCACACAACTTATTCTCTGTCCAGCCACTCAAGCTTTGGCACCCTTCGCGGCTCGTCAATAAGAGCGCGGTTAAGCACCCAGGTTGTTTCAAGCGGGTCGCCCATTGTCCAGTATTGGCGGCCGTCCACGCATAGAACGGTGTAAACTGTCTTTAGCATTTTGCAGCGTTCGCCGTATTTGCGGATGAACAGCACCCATTTTTCAAACTCAGATCGCCGCTCTTTGCATTCCACGCAAGCCTCGCCCTCGCCTTTGCACTTGTCGTCCTTTTTCATCTTCCAACACGGAAAATTCAAAATATACTGATGCGGCGAAAAATCTTCAAAAGTCTTTGCCACCCGCCAATCAAATCGAGAGACGTAAGCGCGAAATTCCGTCATCATCATTTGACACTCTATATCAGCCAGCGACATTCCGCCTTCATACTCAAAACCTTTATCAGACTGAACAAATTCCGCGATTCTTCGTCTTTTTTCGTCGTCGGCATAAGTTCGGTTTATCAAGTCCGTATTCTCAAGCGGTTCGTCCATTGTCCAATACTTCATGCCGTCAATTACAAGAACGCGATAATCTGAATTGCCAAACCGTTCCGTATAACCTGCGTCGCGAATCAAATAGGCAAAATCAACCATCTGCCGTTTGGCGCTTGGATTCCATGCAAGACAGGTGTATTCATGCGGAGCGGATGGATATGTTTTTGCATACTGCCAGCGGCACGAGGAAGTAAATTCTTCAGCTTCTTTTAATGTCATAATGCAGCCTCCTTTCGTTTACGCCCCATCCAAAAGAATCATTTTTTGGCTTTCTCAGTCTTGTTTTCCAACTTCTTAAATATACGCCCTGTAAACTCATCCACTATTTTTCCAAGCCACACATCATTTCTTGTAAGTCCCCTATTATATTTTTCTTTATGGCCTTCCTTATAATAAATGAATAAATCAGCATTACTGTCATCGCAAAAAAAATCCTGTTTTAGGCGGCCAGACGTTAGAAACTTTGAAACTCTTTTATAAAAGCTTTTAATCTTATAATATGAAACATTTTTTTGGATAACATCTTTTTCATTTTCCAAATTCTCAATCTTGGTTACGTGCCCATCCTTATAAATTTTGATTTTAGAGCACATCTTTGGTTTCTTCTCAAAAAAACTGTAACATGATACAACATATTCCATACACTCAACATCTCTAATGTTAATTTCATGCTCAATAATAATTCCCGGCAACCCCAAATCGGTTTTTACAGTTTCAATAATTTTATAATACGGAGAATGTATATCCAGATTTTTTAAATTTAAATCATCATGATAAGTTTGAAGATGCAATATTTTCTTATCAAGTTTATCAAACTCTGGAATAAAATGAGTTATATCGCCATAATCTTCTTTACTTGTGATTAATTGCCATTTATCCTTTTTCAAATTTACTATCACACGAACATACTCTTTTGTCATTTTACAGATAAAGAAAAATTCTTCCCCTCTATTTTTAGACAAAATTCCCCTGCGATATGAGGTTTCATCAATAGATTTTTCTTTTTCCAAAAATGCTTTCTTTTCACAGATTCTTTTGTCGATTCTTTCTTTCATTGTTTTAAAATACTCAGCATACTCAGAAGAAAGAGCGGCTTCTAAGCAATTATATTTTTTTATAATTTTAGTTTTTCTAGACGGTATCCCCAGATTCCAATAAACCCCCAAACAGGAACGGCCATCTGTTTGATAAAAATAATATTGGTTGTCAAAGTCGTAAGTGTTTGGAGTTCTAGCATTATAATAAGCGCACAAATTAATCTCATGATAATCATCAACATACAAATTTATTTCCGCAGCAGCGATAATTATATCAAGAGGCAAGCGTTCCACAAGAGTATGTTCATATGTAACTCCACCAACAGGTCGCTTTATAAGCGGAAAGGGTGTTTTTCTCATATATTTTCCCCATAAAGAAAATCATTCCATAATTCACCCCGTGAAACTAACCTACTAACCATCACATAGCGGTATCTTTTTCGGATTCACTCTTTTATATCGTCAGCAAGTTTTCCAAACTTCTTCTCAGCCCTTTGTATTTCTTTTTCGGCATAATCTTTATCATAGGTCGCAATAGTTCCGTTCGCCATATGCATCACATCACAATCAGTAATTTCGCAATCTATATAAACACCGTCACTCATACAAACATTAATCACCAATGTACCTATATCTCTTTCTAATTCTTTCTTTAATCTCATCTGACAATGTTTTGCCGCTTATTTCTTCTTGAAGAGCTATTACTTTTTCAGCCCTATCTTTATCGTAGGTCGCTATAGTTCCATTACTTATCTGCTCCACATCCTTGTCCGTAATTTCGCAATCCATATAAATTCCGTCACTCATACAAACATTAATCTCCGATGTATTTGTATCCTTTTCTAATTCTTTCCTTTTCTTGCCCTGTTAACTTTTTTCCGATTCTCTTTTCTTCCCGCTCAATAACTTTCTCAGCCCTATTTTTGTCGTAAGTCGGAATTGGGTCATCTATATGCTTAACATCATAATCTGTTATCTCGCAATCCATATAAATTCCGTCACACATATAGACCCCCCCGTTCAATAAGCAGCTTTCATATCCAAATTCTAAATTTGAATTACCTGTCCAACATGGTCGCTCATATCTCTTCCCAAATCAAATAAATCATATCTTTTTACCGGAAAATTTGAATACGCGTAATCAAGAAAGAAGGGCTGATCTTCTTTAAACTGATGATAATATGTCGCGCGAGACTCGTGGCCCAAAGATTCATTTTTTGATTTATGATAAAGAGACTTAAAGCCATAAGACTCTAATAATTCATTTACAGGAATAAGATTTGCGTCGGGATTTTTCGCTTCCTCCTTATGGTACAAATTGAAATCCCCGACAACGATTGTTTTTTCCGTAAAATGCGGAACGTAATATTTCAATATTTCTTCCGCTATCTGCAAGTATGTTTTGTTTTTATTCTCATTTATTTTTGTGGGCCAAATTCCAATGATTAAAAAGTCTTTATAGCACAAAGGTATTGCAAAACTCAATTTCTCATTATACCAAGCAGGAACATACGCATCGCCTTTTTTCCAAATTAAGCCCAACCCCTTTGGATTTTTCCCGCCAGTTGAATTGCCAGACCACACCATCTCAAAACCTTTTTTAAGCTTAATTTCAGATTCCCATGTTATTTCCGGCACAACATATATGTCAGATTTTAGCTCAAAAAGCCTTTCAATTTTCTCCTGCGTACAGTTGCTAATATTGTAGCTTACAATTTTTGTTTCTTGTTTATTGATTTTTCTCATTTCTTCATAATAATCATAAACATTCTTGGAACCCCTTACATACTCCTCATTATATTTCCTTGAGATTATTGGACACAAAACTCCTAAATAATCCAAATACACCTGATAATGCACATCCGGTCCTGGTTTACATCCCCAAACAAGATTCTTCATGTCAAAGTCACGTTCATATTCATTTATATAACGCACTATCAACCTTCTCTCCGCTACCAACTCTTCATAAGAAAGTTTTTCCAATTCCTCTTTCGTTGGCATAAGAATCATAATCCAGCCTCCTTTATAAAGAATTATACCACATTTACGGTGTCATAGAGTGACACCGTAAAAAAAAATATTTTTTTTGAAGATTTTTCGAAAAAAAACATAAAAATTGCTTGACAAATTCCCATTTTGGGAACTATAATAGCATCGTGCATGTGATTTCGCGAAAGACATTGTGCGACTATTGGAAAAAGGCGCCGGAAACCGAACAGCCGTTAAAGGCGTGGTTTGCCGAAGCCCAAAAAGCCAAGTGGACAAGTCCTGCTAACATAAAAGAAAAATACCGTTCCGCTAGTTTTTTGGCCAACAATCGCGTTGTCTTTAACATTTGCGGAAACAAGCACCGTTTGATTGTTCGCATAAATTATGATTCGCAAACCGTATTCATAAGATTTGTTGGAACTCATTCGGAGTATGATAAAATCAATGCGGAGGAAGTCTAATGTCATACAATAAGCTGCTAAAAACAAAGGCGGATTACAACAACGCCCTAAAAAGAATCGACGAGATTTTTGACGCAAAAAAGGGAAGCCCAGAATTTGACGAATTGGAACTTCTCGTTGCGCTCGTCGAACTTTACGAAAAAGAGCATTTTCCGATTGAAGCGCCAGATCCAGTTTCCGCCATTAAGTTTAGAATGGAGCAAGAAGGTCTTTCCAACGAAGACATGGTTCAATATCTTGGAAGTAAATCTCGTGTTTCCGAAGTGTTTTCCCACAAACGCTCTTTAAGCATAGCGATGATACGAAAGCTCGTCACAGGCCTTCACATTCCCGCCGAAGTTTTGCTTGGCGCAAGCGTGATGTAAATCACCTCGCATCTGGCAATCCGGCGGCACAAAGACTTTTAGCGAGGGGGAACGTTCAAAACGAAGTTAAATCTCCTCCACCAACTCAAAGCGCCATTTTTGCTGAACGTCGGGATACTTGGCGTGGTCAACTTCGCTTAGGGACATGGCTTTTTCGCGAATCCAAAGAGAATTGTCGCCGTACAGGCGGCGGTAAACAACATACTCCTCTTTTGTTTCTGAATGAAAGGCAACGTCCTCGACAATGTAATATCTATTCTTAAAGTGCTTGTAGATTCCGTGAATTTTCACATCGTGTTTTTCTTGCGCCATTTTTCCTCTCCTAAAAATCCCCGTACTCGTCAAATTCTTCGCGGATGTCGTCGTCTTCCATCAAAAGCTCCATGTCCGACTTGCTGGAAGTTCCGTCTTGGAAGCGTTCGTAAAGGCCGCGCGAATCGCCGTAACCGCTATGATCGTCGCTCCCATACCCATCATAGTCGTAATCGTAGCGCTCGCCGTCAGAAAAATCTTCGTATCCATAATCGTCTTTGGAGCCGCCCCTATCCTGAGCGCCCGCTCCGCCCATAGCAAAAAGAACAATCGCTACAACCACAATTAAAAGAATCATGTCCGGCCTCCTTGTGATAGTATTATAGCGCAAAGCCAAACTCAATCAACGATTTCCCAAACAAAGCTGGCCCCGTCTTCCACGGGAATATCGTCGGGAGTAAAATCCATATCGGAACAGCAGCATTCTGATTTTTCAAAACTGCCGTACTCCAACCTTGTTGAAGAATGTATGATTATTTCATCCCAATTATAATTTATGCAAAGCAGCTTTCCAAGTTTTACGCCCATGCCTTCGCAAAGCGCAAACTCTGTTTTCAAAATTCGCGTAGCCCCGTTCATAATTCTTATCGCTTTCTTTTAGAGCCAAACTGACGACAACATAATCCACGCCAATTTTTAGCGAGCCGACGCCTTTTACCGTAATCTCACGACTTCTTTCCATAGCGACACCTCCTAGGCCTATGCAAGCCTTACGGAGATAATTATAACGCGCCTAGGGTGTCATAGAGTGACACCGTAAAAAATATTTTTTACGATTTTTTCTAGCGAGGGAAAACGCTCAAAAGGAAGTTAAATTTCCTCCACCAACTCAAAGCGCCATTTTTGCTGAACGTCGGGGTACTTGGCGTGGTCAACTTCGCTTAGAAACATGGACTTTCCGCGGATCCAAAGGGAATTGTCGCCGTAAAGCCGGCGGTAGACTACGTATTCCTCTTTTGTTTCAGAATGAAAGGCAACGTCCTCGACAATGTAATATTTGTTCTTAAAGTGTTTGTAGATTCCGTGTATTTTCACGTCGCGTTTTTCTTGTTTTTCTTGGGGCATTTTATGCTAAACTCGCTTCCTTTAACGCTTCAAGAACTTTGTCCAATGGCGCCCCCATTTTTTCCGCAGCTGTTTCAGGTGTGGCGCCAAATTCTTTTACGGCGACGAGAGCGGCTTCCACGGCTTTTTGTTGCGCGCCTTGTTCCACCCCCCTATTGAATGAATAAGTCTTTTCGCGTTCCCAATCCATAAACTGCTTCCTCCACTGCGTGTTGCGCTTGGCGTTATCCACAAGTCTTTTCACTTTGTCGGTAAAGGCGTTGGAGCTCTTGTTGTTGAAAACCATTTTCAAAAACGCCTTTTGCTCTTTGTTAAACAGTTTATCACAATTTTTAGAAATAAAAAAGTACTTGTAGGCTCTGTCGCCCATTTTTATTTTCGGATCTTCGACGCAAAGATTTTCAAAAGTGTATTTTGCAAGGCCTTTCTCAAAAATGTCGTCAACGCAAATAAACACGACGAATGTGGTCTTTAAATCCTTGTAATCTTGCCCCGATTTTAAAAGGTCAACATCCATGACGCCTTGGTAGTACCTGGCGCGCTCAGGCAGCTCCTTTGTGTCTTTGGCTTGCAGCTCAATGTTGTAAACCTTTTGTCCGTCCGCGTCCTTGGCGTAAACGTCCATACGGATTCCCTTGCTTCCAAAGTCAACGTTGACTTCCTCTTCCTGCGACATTTCAATCCGCTCGATTTTAAACTCAAGAAGAATCTCTAGCAGCTCTTGGCACACATCGGGATTGTTCCTCATCACCTTGTAGAAAATGAAATTGTTGGCGATGGTGGCGTTCTCCCACTTTTCTTCTAGCGTTTGCTCTTTTTGAATTTCACTCATAAAACGTCTCCTATAAAAAAAACGGGAACCGCGTTTTGCGATTCCCTATGCATATAAGATATAAATTTTATTTAAGAATTTTGCACAAAATTTTCAAAATCGTAATTTTTTTTGCGCGATTTATTACATTATGCTATACATTTGTGTTTTTTTTCGGCACGATTTTTGTCCAATGCGAGCCCATATTTCTGCTTTGACTGTCGATGTATTTTTCATACCTCGCCTCTAAGTCGTCTTTTTTTCCGCTCATAAACGCATCCAACTCCGCCTTAAGCGCCTCATAGCGCAAGCGCTTTTCTTCTTTTGCAAAGTGAACGTCGCGGAACTGTTCGGGGTTGTTTTGATAGCAAAGCTTTTCGTCGCCAAACTGTTCGCTGGTAAGGTCAAAGACGCAGTTGCCGCTTTCGGTGGGAACGACGTTGTAGCAGTGGTAGTTTCCGCCGTCGCGAAGTATGCCGTAGACTTTTCCGCCAAAAACGTCTTGCGCCAAAAAGGCTGTGATTGAGCATTGGCCCAAAGTTTTGTTTTCCGGCGTCCAGTCCTGCCTCATTCGAGGGGCGCAAGTTTGCGCGCTCCAAATTTCGCAAAGCAAGTCGTACAAGTGCCGCGGATTTTTTATTTTTGCGTAAGCCGGATTTGTCGGAACGCAATCCGCTCCCTGCCAGCCGAAAAAATTATAGGACATACACCGCTCCTCCTAAAAATCAGTTTCCGTCGCCGATTCCCCAATTATACTTTTGATCGAACAAATAGTCCACGCATTCGCCAAAATTCATATTTTTTAAAGCGCTAAATTTATCCTTTGAGCATGAAAAGGCTGCCTGGTCAACCGAATGAAAAACAATCTCGTCAATTCCAACTGCGCCTGCCGCAATCATTTGAACAAGATACATAAATTCCTTGTTTCCGCCAAAAGCTCCACAGCCCCAATTTCCGGTGTGAACAGCGACTGCGCGAGAGTTAGAAACAGAGCGGGCCTTTTCAAAAGCGCACAAAAGAGTTTTTAACGTAAATTCGATTTCCGTCTTTGAGTACGTTCCGCTTCCGCCAGCAAGAGCGGCCACCGCTATTATGTTTGACTTTACGTTTCCGTCAAAGACTTTTATTCCGGCAAGAATTTCTTCCTTGCTTGCGCGACAAAAATTATTTCCATAAAGATTTCCGATCCGGCCGCCGCTCAAGACAGGCCTTGTGTTAACGCAAATCCAATACGGAACATTTTGAACCAATACCGGCGTGGGAATTCTCAAACCACTATTCAAGTCACGGTTGATCGTCCAAGCGTTATAGGCCTTGCCTCGGTTCAGCGACAAATACTCACAGACAGAAAACAAAAGAGGATGCTCCAACGTTTGAATCTCGTCCTGGGCAAAAAGATCCGAGCCGTAAAATCCAAACAACCTAGCGTCCGCAAAATTCAAATGCCAAACTGAGCAAGCCTCGCTTGACTTGTCTTTTGCGTAATTAAAAAAATCATCTTGTAGTTTGATTTTAAGCGGAGAAAAACTCAGCGCGCCGTCAGCGTCAAATTGTTCGTTAAAAGCGCATTGAAAAACGCTCAAACTTCCTTGTTGATCCTTGTATTTTTCAAGAGCCGTTGCGTAAAATTCTTCTTTTACCTTGTTGGAAATAAGCGGCGGATAATTTTGAATCAAATCTTGGTACGAAAGAACGCCGCTCCACCTTTCATTAGAAAAGATTTCTGAATCGCCCACGCTCCACCCCTACTTATACAACTTGGCGACTCTTTTAGCCTCGTCGCGGATTTGCTCGGCCAGCCATTGGGGTTTTATTACGCGGGCGCAGGAGCCAAAGGCCATCACCCAGCTAAGAATGACTTGCCTTTGGTTGCTTTTAAATTTCAGCGTCACGCTTCCGTCCTTGTCCTTTGTGATTTTTTGGCTCTTGTGCCATTCGCGCTCGGTGATGTAGTTGGCAAGGCTTTTTTCAAAGCGGATTTCGTAAAGTTCTGGAGGCTCGGGATTGTTCCAAACACCAAAGGACAAATCGATGTGGCGGCTGGGGTCAAAATCTTTGGGAACGTCAAAGCGCTCCTTCAAAAATTCCACGCCGCGAATTCTTGACAGCGCGTAAATCCTAACTTCATTGGCGCCGCAATCAAAGCCCATCACATACCACGAGCCTTTTTGACAAACCACATGATAAGAATCAAAAGTCTTTTTCTTGTAGGCGGAGCTTCCGGAACTCTTGTATTCAAAGCAAACGCGCAGCCTTGACTTTATGGCCTTAAAAACCGCGTCAAAAACTTGCGGCTCGATTTTTGGAAGCGGGTCGGAAATAAAAGAAACGTCCTTATTCAAGAACGAAGCGTCAACGCTGACTTGCTCGGGAAGCAGCTCCGCGATTTTTTCCATTATGCTTCTGAACGAATCTTCAAGCGGAGTGTTCTTGTACTGTTCCAAAAGCGGCATCACCGTGCTCACAGTGAACAAGTCGCCTTCGGTCAACAGCACGCTTTGAATCGCGAAAGTCGAATCGGAATAATAGTAGCCCTTGCGCGCCTTGTCAAACTCAAGCGGAGCGTCGTAACGGTCGCGAAGAAATTCCATGTCGCGCAAAACGGTGCGGCGTGAGATTCCGTACTTATCCATAATGTCATCGACATTGGGATAGCCGCCGTTCCTGATCCACTTGTCAATTTGAAGCAAGCGGTGCGTCTTGAATTTATCTTCGCGTTCTTTTGCCATCAGAGATACTTCACCAATTCCGCAATCACGCCTTTCATGCGGTCGTCGCTTAGGCCGTAGTCCATTTGCTTGTAGCTCCAGGCTGCGCGGCCGATTCCGCATTCGTTAAAGGCGGCGTTGATGTCCTTGTACCAGGCCAGCGTTTGCTCCGGGCTGGCGCGGTCGATGACGCCGTACTCGCCGCAGTAAAGGGGAACGCCGCGCTCTTGGCAAACCTTGATTCCGGCCTGCCACTTTTTGACAAAATATTCCGGGCCGTAAGTTTTTGACTCGTCCTCGGCATGGCTTATAAAATCCGGAAAGCCGCAAGAGAGCGCCGCATCGTCGTGCTCTTTATAGGTCGTAGGATATCCCAGCCTAAAGCCGTGCGGCATACCCGCCACCCAAGGCGCGCCCTGGTGGGTGAACATAAGGGGATCGTAGCAGTGAAAATTGTAGACGACATTCTCGTCTGCGGGCGCGGCCAAATCTTTTAGCGCGTCGATCGAATTGTTCCAATAGCCGCCCAGCAAAATCTTTATCGTCTTTGAATGCTTTCTGATTGTCTCAATCGCTTTGGCGGAAATTTTGTTCCACGCGTCGCTGTAAGACGGAGAGGTCACTTCGTTCAAAAGCTCAAAGGCCATCATGTCTTCGTATTTAACGTAGCGCTTGGAGAACTCTTCCCACAAAGCGTAAAAATGCGCGTGAAGCTTTTCGTCGGCAAAAAAATTGTTCTTGTCTTCGCCAGCGTCAAACGAATAGCCCAAAGTTTTGTGGACGTCCAAAATCAAGTTGAGCTTGTTTTCCTTTGCCCAGGCGATCGCGTTGTCAACGTAGCCGAATCCGCTCTCAATAAAGGAGCCGTCCTCGCGCTGAAAAACCTGCCAGTCAACCGGCACGCGAACATGGTCGATTCCCCAAGCAGCGGCCTTTTTAAAATCTTCTTTTACAATGAACGTCTTGTAATGCTCGTCCGTGTATTCCTTGCACTGAGAAAGCCATCCGCCAAAATTAACGCCTTTTTCGTAGCCAACAAATTTTTTCATAAATGCCTCGCGCTCAGTTTATACGATGGCTCGGCTTTAGTCTAGGGTGTGCGAGCATTGCGCCGACTGCTTTTCTGCGGTATACTGTTTTATCATATTTTTTGGAGAAAACTATGGACCATACAAACAGACCTCGCGGAAGGGACAAGAACGTAACCGAAGGCGGAAAAGGAGCCTACAGGCGCGGAGACGGCTTGGGCACAGGCCCGGTCGGATCTTCTGACGGATATTCCTCAAGACAGGACGACGGCGGCTTTGGCAAAAAGGCCGTCACTCGCGGCGGAAGCGGAAGCCTTATCGTAATCGTCTTGTTCTTGCTTTTTAAATTCTTTTTTGGCGGAACGTCTCAAGACGGCGCGGGCCAAGAGTCAGGCGGAGCGGTTGAGCAAATTTTAGGAGCGCTTGCCGGCGACAGCCAAGGCGCTCAAAGCCCAGCGCAGTTTGCAGGCCACTCTTCCGGCGCAAGCAACAGTTCCGGCGTAAACGCCTCGGACTCCAACGTTGACACAAGCGTGGCCCCCGGAAGCCGCGCCAAATACACGCAAATCGCGGGGAACGGAAACGACGCCATTACTATGATGGTTTACATGTGCGGAACCGACTTGGAATCCCAGCACGGAATGGCTTCCTCCGACTTGGCCGAAATGGCGGCGGCAAACTTTGGCGACAAAATCAACATCGTTGTCTACACAGGCGGCTGCAAGCAATGGAAAATTTCTTCCATATCAAATTCGACAAACCAGATTTACCAAGTGACGCAAGGAAAGCTTAAGACTTTGGTCAAAGACGACGGCGCCAAAAAGATGACGGACCCCGCCACCCTTTCTGCCTTTATCAAATGGTCGGCAAAGAACTTTCCCGCCAACCGAAACATTTTGGTTTTTTGGGACCACGGCGGCGGCTCGGTCAGCGGCTACGGCTACGACGAAAAATTCCCAAAAGCCGGCTCGATGAATTTGGCCAACATCAACAAGGCGCTAAAGGCCGGCGGCGTAAAGTTTGACTTTATCGGCTTTGACGCCTGCTTGATGGCCACCGCGGAAACAGCGCTTATGCTAAACCCGCACGCGGACTACATGATCGGCTCGGAAGAAACGGAGCCAGGAATCGGCTGGTATTACACAGACTGGCTTAGCCGCCTTGCCGCCGACACCGCGATGCCCACCGTTCAAATCGGAAAGCTTATCGCCGACGACTTTGTGGACCAATGCGCGATAAAGTGCCGCGGACAGCAGACAACTCTTTCCGTCATCGACTTGGCGGAATTTGCAAACACAGTTCCCGCTCCACTGTCGGCCTTTTCAAAATCGCTTTCAAAGCTCATCACAAACAACGACTACAAAACAGTTTCCGACGCGCGCTACTACACGCGCGAATTCGCAAGAAGTTCCCGCATCGACCAAATCGACTTGGTTCACCTTTGCAAAAACGTCGGCAACGCCGAAGGAAAAAATTTGGCAGCCGCGCTTACAAACGCGGTAAAGTACAACAAGACTTCGACAAACATCAGCGACGCTTACGGCGTTTCGATTTACTTTCCCTACCAGCGCGCGTCAAGCGTTGACGAAATCTGCGACACTTACAGCGCGATTGGAATGGACCAAAGCTACGCGGAATGCATCCGACAGTTCGCCAATTTGGAAATCAGCGGACAGGTCGCATCTGGCGGCCAAAGCTCTCCGATGGACTCTCTCTTTGGCCTTCTTGGCGGAACGGACGGCGGCGCAGTAAGCCCGGACGCGATCGGCGATTTGCTAGGCGCGTTCTTTGGAAGAAGTAGCGGCTCCACAAAAGCCGCGGCCCAATACATTTCGGTCAACCATTTTGACAAGACAAACTTGTTCTGGAAAAATGGCGGTTCCGGCAAAGTGATTTCTATGAGCGAGGCGCAGTGGAGCTTGGTTCACGCCTTGGACTTGAACATGTTCTACGACGACGGAAACGGCTACATCGATTTGGGCTTGGACAACGTTTACGAATTTACAAAAGACGGAGACCTTGTCGCTCCGTCCGACAAAACTTGGCTTTCCATCAACGGACAGCCTGTGGCCTACTACCACACCGACACAACGGAAATCGGAAACCAATACACAATCACCGGCCTCGTTCCCGCCTTGTTGAACGGAAACCGCGTCAACATTTGGCTTGTCTTTGACAACAAAAATCCCAAGGGAATAATTTCCGGAGCCAGCGCCGACTACAAGGGAGCCACGCTTCAAGCCGCCAAAACAGCGATCTCGCTAAAGGCTGGAGACAAGGTTGACTTTTTGTGCGACTACTACTCTTACGACGGAAAGTATCAGGACAGCTACTTTCTTGGCGAGCCTTGGATTGTCGGAAGCCAAGTACAAATCAGCAACACAAAGGTCGGAAACGGAAAGGCAAAGCTTATGTTCCGCTTTACCGACATTTACAACAAAGAGTATTGGTCAGAAGCGGTGGAACTTTAGGAGAATACTATGGAAGACACAAGCGAAAAAAGCATTGCGGTATTGATTGACGCGGACAACACGCCCGGCAAAAAACTAAAATTGATTTTGCAGGAAATCGCCGTTCACGGCCACATCATAACAAAGCGCGCTTACGGAGACTTTTCTTCGGAGCACTTAAAGAATTGGAAGCGGGACTTAAACGACAACGCCATCATTCCAATCCAACAATTCGCCTACACGCAAGGAAAAAATTCCAGCGACTCGGCGATGATCATCGACGCGATGGACTTGCTTTACACAGACAAGTACGACTCGATCGCGCTTGTCACTAGCGACAGCGATTTTACAAAATTGGCGACGCGCCTTCGCGAAAGCCAGATTTACGTTTTTGGCGTGGGCCAAAAAAAGACGCCGCCGTCATTCGTCAACGCTTGCGACGACTTTATTTACATTGAAAACTTGACCGACGACGAGGAGGAGGAAGCCGAAGAAAAGGCCGACGACTCAAAGGCCAAGCACAAGGTGACAAAAGTCCGCAGCGCTTTCTTTAGAAAATCGCCCGGCGACAAAATGACCGACCGTCAGTTTAGGAAAATCTTTAAGCTCTTGACCAACGCCTACGAAAAGTACGCCGCCGAAGACGGCTGGGCCGACGTCAGCGCCGCGGGAAATTTCTTTAAGCGCCAAGACCCGGGCTTTGACACGCTTGACTACGGCTTTAGAAAGCTTTCCGACATCATCCTTTACCTAAAGGACGACTTTGAGCTTCAAAAGCTCCCGTCGGAACGCAACAGCCGCTACGCGCGAATGCAGTACCGGCCAAAGTAAGCAAGACAAAAAAAAATCCGCGGCAACCACCGCGGATTTTTTTTACCGTTCCTACTTCTGTCCGTAATAGGCGTTTGGCCCGTGCTTTCGCTCGTAGTGCTTTTTTATGATGTAGTCCGGGAGCGGCTGCACGCCGGGGTTTATGCTAAGCGTGTTCAGCGCCATCTTGCAAACTTCTTCCAAGACGGCGGCGTTGTAGACGGCTTTTTGCGCGTCGCTTCCCCAGGCAAAGGGTCCGTGGCCGCCGACCAAAACCATCGTCACTTCGGATGGATTTAGCTTTAGGCCCGCAAAATGCTCGACAATCGCGTTGCCGGTTTCCAACTCGTAGTCGCTTTCCACCATTTCTTTGGAAAGGTAGGGCGTGCAGGGAACGGCAGTCTGGATGTGATCGGCGTGGGTCGTTCCAAAAAGCGGAACGGACTTTAGCGCCTGCGCCCAAGAAACCGCCGCC
>JAEEGJ010014730.1_pt1 | contig 18459 bp, 20 predicted proteins | sample 8958761 | NCBI WGS metagenome assembly JAEEGJ01 (sample SAMN16246546, study PRJNA631951) | gut metagenome | biome: gut microbiome; feature: rumen; material: RS-attached | host: Bos | place: Iran: Karaj | collected 2018-10
CCATGGGTGGAGCAGAGCTCCAGTCCCTTTGGGCCTTCAAAAGCTGCAACAATATCGTTGGAGATATAACCGTCGGCATCAGCATTCCATGCTGAGCCATATTCTGGAGAATAATAACCCAGCTTCTCAAGTTTATAGACTTTGGCACTGTCAATCAGCAACTCAACGGCGAGGGCAAACTTACGATCTTCATCATCAGGATCCTTTGGCGCCTTCTTATACTCGCCCTCAAACTCCACCGTAGCATGAACATAACGGTTGTCGATGATGGAAATCTTTGAAGAGGTCCTAGCCTTCATGCCATACTCTTTCTCCAACTGCTTGACAATCTCAGCATCAAGTTTCGGATATCCATCATCCTTGACACACGACTTGAGAGACAACAGTTTACGGGTGTTGAGATAGCTGTCGGTAACGATCACCGGGCCCCAACTTGGATCTTCCACATTCTTATCCTTGGGATTAGCATAGTCGAAACGGGCACAAAGGGAAGGTATTTCCCCACGTCCATGAATTTGACCGATGCTGGGTATGTTGCCATCTGGATCTTTCAATACCTCGTCGATGTACTTCACCTTGACGATCTTGTCACCTACGATCTTGTTGGTGTACTTGGCTGCATTACGACGGAACATCTCCTGAAGCTCCCAACGTTTGTGCATGCCTTCAGCATATTCGGCATTATCTTCGGTCAACTTCGGTTCCTCAATATATGCCCAGTAAAGCATGTGCATATACTTATCGTCACTACCGATCAGGAACATCGGTAACGGCGTGGTGTCGTTCTCCTCAATAATACTGTCAATCACAGCCTCAAGGGAATCTTTACTATCAGCAGGAGCCGTCTGTCCCTTATTCTTACAGCTGACCATTACCGCCATCGCGCAGATGGCCACAAACATAAGTCTCTTCATATTATTCCGCATAGTTATTTAAATCCGATTCTTTTTCCTCACCATCATTACCGTTTCCGTCAAGCACTTTCTGCATCCAGTTGAAGAGCGTGCCGAAGGGATAGACATCAGTATCGATCCAGTTGTGGACCTTCCAAGCACCATCCTCCAGATAAAGATTCATCTCCAGATGACCTTCGTTGCCCCTCTTATCCTTCAGCCATACCTGAGCCTGCGCCTGATCACCCGTTAGCAGCTCAGACTTGATGGAATCGATCGTCACAGGTGTACCGATCCCAGGTACCCAGTGATGGCCCTCATCGCCATCAAACATCACCTGACTCTCACGCACCTTCGCATAGAGTTGATCCTGAAGTTCCAGGAAATCCTTTGAACAGAACATCGAATCCAGACGATTGATATAGATGCCGTCGGCCTCAGCCATCCTGTTCACTTCCTCGAAGCACAAACGAATCTGGGCTTCTACGGCATCTACCGTCCAGAGATCGCTCACGCCAAGTACAACACTGTCTGTCATCAACGAATCTACCAGTGTGGAGTCAATGGCCTCCCCACCCTTCGTCTTATTGCCGCAGGCGGTCATGGTCAGCACACCGACCACGACTATCAACAATTTCTTCATATCATTCAGCATAGTTATTCAAGTTGGGTTCTTCGCCACGTTCCTTCAGCCTGTCACGGATATAGCCTTGGAAATATTCCTTTTCCCCGTCTTTCCTGTCAGGCGAAAGGAAGTCATCGACATACCAGTCACCACGTTCGAAGTAAAGGCCGAGCACGATGGTATAATCATTCCCGTAGTTCTTGCCATAGATCTCAGCAAAAGCCGTGGAATCGGTAATCTGATCTATCCGGCCCACCTCATAAGTGAAATTGTTATCATCTTGTGAGTTGGTCCAATGATCGTAGTCGAGTACGATATCATCGTCACCAGCCATCTCCTCTGCCTGAGACAACAGGGCCTTGTAACGCATAGAGCAATAGGCACTGTCGAGATTGCCACGCGTCATCAGTCGGAATCCTGACTCGTCGTACTTCGGGTTCTTATAACAGGCATACATCCCGTCCACGCGCTGACGGATATAGTCAACCGTATGCTTGCCATCATCAGCCAAAGGAACAGAATCCGTTTCCAGAGAGTCCACCTCACGTTCCATCCCCGGGCCATCAACGATCTGTCCCCTGAAATACTTACAACCTACAAAAGCACCAGCCACAAGCACAAACGCCAGCACTGTCAATAGTTTCATCGTATTCATCTTGTTTTCTTTCAATCATTAATAGTTGAGGGGTTCTGTCTTCTGATACACTGGTTTCATACCGTCCCAGGTAAAGATGTGCTTTACAGGACCGTCATTACTCCACTCTTCGACAATCACGTTCTTACCGGTCCTTGGCAACTTGCAGAAGATCTGCGTATAAGGCTCTCTATCGCCCCATCTGTAGCCTTTCAGGATCTCAGGCTCAGGCTTGAGGATCTTCTTGGCAGGATCGTAGTCGTAGAAGCACACGAAATCGATGAAGGGATCCGTGGGCTTACCCAAACGGACAGCCAACAGTCTATGACCGTTGCTTCTTTTCCAAAAACAAGCAGACATATAGGCCCCGTCAGTGCCACCATCGTCAATTTCAGCATAACCGTTCTTGATATCTATGGTAACCGTCAAGGCTGTCTCCTCATCCAACACTTCCTTGTCAAGTCCCTTTTCCATCGTATGGCAGATTGCCTCACCTGTCCATGTTGGCCAGGTACGATTGAAGGACTCCAACATGATACCAAGACTGCCGTTAATGACATGGTCGATGGTCTTCGTCTTCCAGCCTTGCTCGATCACCTCAAGCGGACATGACTCGAACGTTTTACCTTGTGCCATTGCCGTCATTACCGATACGAACATGGCAACCGTCAGGAATACGCTTTTCATACCTTATTATATTATTGTTCGATACGGGATCTGACAGAGAAGCCACCCTTGAGGTCATCAATCGTCAACTCCGTCAACTCCTCCTTACTCAGATTATACTGAGTTGAGAGTCGGTTTGCCTGCTGCTGAATACTCTTCTCAAAGACATTTCTCGCAAAACGGGCATTACCGAAGTTACGGTCCTTATGAGCCACCGCATAGTCAAAACGCTCCTTCAGATATTCCTCAGCACCATCACCAAGGGTATATTGATTCTTCTTCATATACATCTTGAAGATCTCAGTCAACTCCTTACCAGAATAGTCGGGGAAGTCGATATAACGGTTGAAACGTGACTGCAGTCCTGGGTTAGAGTCGATGAAACGTTGCATCTCATCCTTATAACCCGCGATGATCACCACCAGACGGTCACGATAGTCCTCCATACGTTTCAGCAGGGTTGCAATGGCTTCCTGACCGTAGTCGCTACCGTTACCACCTTCAGGCACCAATGAGTATGCCTCATCGATGAAGAGCACACCGTCAAGAGCCTGTTGGATGACGGTATCTGTCTTCAGCGCCGTCTGTCCCATATATTTGGCAACGAGTCCACCTCGGTCAGTCTCCACCGTGTGGCCTTTCTTCAGCACACCCAGATCCTTATAGATACGGCCGATGATACGTGCCACCGTGGTCTTACCAGTACCTGGAGAGCCATAGAACACGAGGTGATAAGAGACCTTTGCCGTCTTCAGTCCCTGAGCTTCACGCTGTTTCTGAAGTTTCACGAAGTTGGCCAGTGAACGTACTTCCTTCTTCACGCTACCCAAGCCAATGAGATCATCCAGTTCCTGATAGGGATCACCTTCGAGCGGCTCGTTCACGATGACAGAGTCTTTCTTCTCCACCTGTTCTGTCTGCTGTGCGGTCTCATTGGTTGATTCCGTCTTCTCATCATCATCAACAAAGATACCAATGATCAACAAGATGAGAAAGGTTCCCACCGTCAGACATCCGCAACCTTTGAAGAACTTGCCTGCCATTTCTTTCAAGTTATCAACATCCATATGATTCAATTTTTCTATTCAGTAATTTATCTGGGGCCGATGCCACGGCCCTTAATATTCGGATCAAGCGGATTGTCGATAAAGACCGTCTTGTTTCCAATCTGCTCACACATATTCATCGAACCGAGATGCTCTGAGGGATGATAGACCTGACAGCCCATCAGATAGAACGTGTTGTCGAGACTGAAAAGCGCTGCATCACCCCAGTTGGCGAAGAAACGACAGTCGTCAAAGACCAGTCCTTCGACACCATATCCCTCTACCAGACTATACTCTCGGTTGCTGAAGAAGTCGCACTTGGTGAACTTCACAGACACACAACTACGGAGTTCCATAATACCATAGGTACAATCGTGAATATTCGAGTTCATCAGGGCGAAATCAGAAGTCTCTATCAGATCGAGACCATAGGTGCCACAACCATAGAGGTCGCAGTCCTTCACTAACGTCATCCGTCCTCCCCTGACACCAATCACACCACCAGAGCAGTAGCCGCCCTCGGTATGACCAATCGTCAGGTTATGCACTTCGCAATTCTCACAGTTGATGAAATAAAGGCAGTAGGAATAACGGGGATCCACCTCGATACTCGAGTTCTGCTCACCCTTGATAATCAGGTTCTTCATGTTCACCAACGCCAACTGACGTCCATCGGTCTCCGACTCACTGACAACCAGTGGTTCCTTGCTCACGATAGCAGTGGCATCACCAGTCCAACGACGACCACGCTGACCAACGAACATCTCCTCTCTCTCCAACACACGTGAGAGATTCAGATGTGCGCCTGCGGCGATGACCACCGTACGGTTACTACCCAACGCTGCCAGGAACTCAGTCTCATTGGTGACACTATAGTAATCTTCACCATCGATCTCATCAGGCCCACGTCCGTCATCATCCAATCCACCAGGGAACAGACCTTGCCCTTGCACCAAACCGCGTTCGGAATCAGGCACAAGTTCTTCACTCTTGATCATTTGCACATTGGTCTGTTCAATGATATTGAGTTTGATGGTCTTGTTGTCAGCCACAGGTTTGTACCACGACTGTTTGCCGAAATATTCCTGCAGATCCTTTGACTGGAACTTCCAACCATGACGAGCCAGGATCTCATTACGCATCAGGCGCAACTCATCTTTCGAGAAACGACTCAGATAAGTCGTGTTGAGCAACATGCCTGTGATGATATCACTGACGGGTTGCTTTTCCGCCCATTCCTCCTGTCCCTGACAATTCTTCAGATTATCCGGTGTAAGCACAAGAATCTCTGAGGCATCACCATTCGGTCTGCGGACCACCAGGAAGTTCATACCTTCCTGACGGATATGCTGAACGCGCCAGCCGAATTCACCACGCAAAGGAGGTCTGTCCTCTGCCTGACGACTCGGAATGATCTTATAAGTGCCTGCCTTATCGCCAACTTTCTCGATGGTCAGTTCGTTATAGTCTGAACCTTGGAAATAAACGACACCACCAGCACGTACGGTCGCCGTATAGAGATCAGAACCGCTCCACCATTTGGAACCATTAGAAATATTCTGTGCCTGTACACTCAGAAGAGCGCACAGACACAGGATGATCATCAACGAGCGTTTCATACTGACTCTGGAGTTTGGGCCACATTCTTGTTACGGGCATTGGCAGCCAACTCTTTCAGCTTGTCCTTTCCTTTGAAGGCAAACACCCATATCAGGAAAGCAGCAATCGCCAAGAGACAGATTGCGAGTATCGGACGATAGAACAGCCATGCGATGGCAATAATGATCAGCGACCATACAATACCAACGATTGTGCAGACAACACCAACACCCCATCCGAAGATACCTGCGATGAAGGGCACCACCTTGAGGATGGTCTCGATGAAGCCGAAGATACCCTTCAGACCACCAATGACCATCAGGATACCAACGAGACGGAAGATCCAGAGGAACATGTTGTTGGCTTCCTTCTCGGCATCGATAATCTCATCACCGCTCTTCTTACCCATCACGAGGGTCTGGAAGCGCTTACCGTTCTTGGCCTTATAGGGCTTGAAGGTGTCGCCATCCACAACGGCCATCACCGTACACTTGGCAGGAACCACCTTCTCGAAGGTCACACGTACATCACCCACCTCAGGAGAGCCTGGCACACGACCGAAATAAAGCACATTGCTGGCCTGGTGGATATACTCCAGATCCTTCTTGTTATTGGCATTTGCCATTGCCTTGTTGATAGAGTCATTGATAGCCTGTATGGAGTCGAGTACAGCCTTGGCAGAATCAGAAAGCAATGCTTTTACTGAATCAGGAATCGCAGGCTGCTGCACGGGCTGTTGTGTAGGCTGATTACTCTTCTGCACACCATAGAAACGCTCATAGGCAGCCTGAGTGCTCTTATCCAACTGCTTCAGCAGATCCTCTGCCATCGCCAGTTCCAGACCTTCGCTGGAAGAAATACTATGGATCAGGCTCTCTGGCAGCTTATAGGCACCCCACGATACATTCTCAGCATACTGCTCAGCATTCTCATAGGTGGTCAGCACCATATTCTTGTTCTGATAGGCGGGATCCTTAAATGAGGCAGACTCGATAGGACGGCTCACCCACTCCTTGGTATAGGTATAAGTGGTCGTGGTGACTTCCTTACCACCCAGTTTATCCTCCTTCTTCTCCTGAGCATGCTCTACCCACTGATAGTACTCCACCGTACGTGTGAGAGAAATAGCCTTGGCACCAATACCAAACTGCGCGTCAATCAGTGAATCCTCTGTTGTTGCCAGAGCGGTACCACAGATCAGTTCACCCTCCAAAGAGGCATCCTTCTTGTTGGGGTTTTCCATCTCCACGTAGGCACTACCTGCCTCGTCGAGCATCTTTTCGGTCTTCACAGCGCGACCTTCGTTCCACCACAGCAAAGCTGTACCTGCAATAAACAGCAAAAAGCCACTGCCGATTGCCTTAAACGAATTTCCTACTCGGGTTCCATAACCCGTCGTTGTAACTTCTTGATAAGCCATAATGATTATTTTAACGGTTATTGTATTAAGTAATGATTCTACGTTTATTCGGTTATTGGTGGCAAAATTACAATAAATATTTGAATTATGCCAAGTTTTTAAGATTTTTTTATTTCAATTCCGTTGCGCTATAGTTAATTCGCAAGGCATAAGACTGCTGTAAGGCTTGTTTGACATCTGTAATGACACCCATTGGCGTACGGCGATCAGCCCGCAGACTGACCGTCAGTTTATCGGCATTCTCCGCCGACATACCACCTCGGATCTCCTCAATACGGGCCGGGATGTCATCTGGCGAGACCAGGTCACCATTCAACTGCACAGCCCATTCCCCTTTAAACTGTCCGATATAGATATTCACCACCGATGCCTTGTTGGCCAGTTTCTGAACATCTTTACCTTGTGGCACCTGGAGTTTCACCTTCACTTCGTCGCTACGCATATGGGTAACGATCATAAAGAAGAAAAGCACGGTGAAGATCAGGTCAGGCATGGAGGCCACATTCAGGGAAGGTACCTGATGACGTTTCCTTGGGAACATACTCTGCATCGGTCTCATTGCCCACCTCCTTTCAGATCCTCACTGATACGCTGGGGATAATACTCGTTGATCACCGTACGTTCCTCATTATTACAAGCCATATAGTGTTTGCCGAAATGCCGCTGGGCATAATTCTCACGCAAGGCGGCATAAGCCCCTACGATGACATTCTGCATCTGGAAATAAGCCTCATAACTGGTCTGACGGTCTGCTTTCACTGCCACAACGTGTCCTTCACGATTGACAGAGGCCAAAGACTGCACTTCCTCACCAAGTTGTTTCAGCGTCACCACCTTGCCATTACAGGTCAACTGGTCCTTGGCGTCAAGTTCCACTTGTAATACATGGTCCTTATTGATGTCCGTCAGTTGTTCCTCTTGCTGAGGGGGCGGAGCCATCTGACGCAACAGTCCCTTCTCCGTGTCCATCGACGAGGTCACGAGGAAGAAGATCAACAACATAAACGAGATGTCTGCCGTTGAAGTGGTATTCAGCTCCGGAATCTGCTGACGATAGCGCTTACGAAACATCCGATGATCAAAAGGATTGAAGTATAGATAAACATATCTGTCGTCTTCAGCCAGAACGTGTCGGCAAAGCGCACACCATTCGTCATGACAGGCTTTGAAGAACCTAAAAGGAAGGTAACCACCAGACACACCATCAGTCCAATGGCTACACACCAGCCGATACGCCCGGCTGGTACGCCGTTGACAATATCATCACCTTTCCGTCTGCTACGGAGCGTATGCCATACCGACCAGGCTGTCACAGCAAGTGCAACAACCACCATCAGGTACATCAGTCCCAACATCAGATCGGCGAAGAAAGGCGATACAATATTCATGCTTGCTTGTTTTTATAGACTGCAATCATATCCAACAAAGAGATCGCCGACTCCTCCATCTGTGCGGTCAGACGTTCGATCTTTGAGAGGATATAACTATAGAACAACTGCAGAATCAGTGCCACCACAATACCGAAGATGGTAGTGATCAGTGCCACCTTCATACCCTGGGCCACGATCGTCGGACCGATATCACCGGCCTGCTGGATCTGGTCAAATGCCATCACCATACCGATCACGGTACCGAGGAATCCTAATGACGGTGCCATGGCAATGAACAACTTAATCCATGAACAGCCTTTTTCAAGGTTTGCTGCCTGCAGACCACCGAAGTTCGTGATACTACGTTCAATGGCAGCCATCGGCTGGTTGATATGCAACAGACCCTGATAGCAGACACTGGCCACAGGACCTCGTGTGTTACGACAAAGTGTCTTGGCACCCTCCACATCATCTGCCTGCAGACGATGTTCGATATCCTCCATCAACTGACGCGCCTTGATCTCCGACAGCGTCAGATAGATGATGCGTTCGATACAGAAAGCCAGACCTAATACCAAAGCCAAGGCCACCAGCGACATAAAGCCGACATTACCATCGATAAACTTTGTTTTCAACTGCTTATGGAAACCACTCTCCTCTACATCTGCATCCATATCGTCAGTCAGCAGCATCTCGTCGCTCACGGCCACAGAGTCAACCGTTGCCGTTGAATCAGCAACAAGCACAGTATCTTGCTTTGACTTATCTTGAGCGATGACAGTTTGCGAAGTCCAAAGCAAACCAATCAGTGAAAACAGAATAATCAGTTTCTTCATAACTTATCAATATTCTGCGGAGAGAACAGGATTCGAACCTGCGAGCCAGTTTTGCCGGCTACACGCTTTCCAGGCGTGCCTCTTCAACCACTCGAGCACCTCTCCTTTTACATGAAGCGGATGCAAAGGTAGTGTTTTTACCCCATATTCCGCTGATTACACACATATATTTAATATTTTTTCGCAGTTCGTGTTCGTCTGGTTCGCCACCGTCTCCGCATCCACCCCATATGCCTCGGCCAAACGTTGCAGTACATGCGCCACAAAGGCTGGTTCATTTCGTTGTCCACGCATCGGAACAGGTGCCATGTAAGGTGCATCCGTCTCCAGCACGATCCTGTCAAGCGGGACACAGGCAGGCAACACCTCTGGCAGATGCGATTTCTTGAAAGTCAGCACCCCCCCGATACCCAGCACAAAACGTTCAAACTGAAGCAGTTCCTTGGCCTCCTGCTCATTGCCTGTAAAACAATGAAACACGCCACCTGGCAGATCATTCTGATAACGTTTCAGGATGGCCACCAACTCGTGCTGTGCTTTCCTGCAGTGGATCATCAGAGGAAGCCGATATTCCACAGACCACTTTACCTGTTCCTCGAAGGCAGCCAACTGAGCCTGTTCAAACTCACGGCTCCAATAGAAATCCAGTCCGACCTCTCCGATGGCCACCACCTGCGGTTCACTGAGTCTGGGTTTGATCTGTGCCAGCACGGTCTGCCAGTCAGCCTTCACCTCCTCAGGATGAAGGCCTAACATGGGATAGCAGTAACCAGGATACCGCCTGCACATCGCCATGACGGTGTCACACGACGCCAGGTCGATGCCCGGAATACCGATGGCACCTACACCTGCCTCACGGGCACGGGCGACAACGGCTTCAAGATCGTCTCTGAACTCCTCGCCGTCAAGATGGCAGTGGGTATCAACGAATCTCATCAACTCTGACGGGTCATCATCTCTGCGGCGTAGGCCTTCAACTCTTGCTTACGCTCCTCTGACACTTTAACCTTTGCCAGGTACTCCAGCGCACGGTTATAGCACTCATCCATCTTACGCTCACAGAGTTCACGGATGCCGATCTCATCATAGAGCTTCGTGACAGCCTTCACTTTCTCGTTACGATCGAAATCCTTGGCAGCGATCCAGTACTGGAGTTCCTTCCGCTGGGCCTCGTTAGCCAGATTCAACGCATTGATAAGCATATAGGTCTTCTTATTCGAAGTGATGTCACCGCCGATGTTCTTTCCGAACACCTTCGGGTCTCCATACACATCCAACAAGTCATCCTGAAGCTGGAAAGCCAGACCGATCTGTTCACCGAACTTATAGAGATTCTCCTGATCCTTTTGAGAAGCACCTGCCAAGATGGCACCGATCTTGACAGCACAGGCGATCAACACACTGGTCTTCAGACGAATCATCTCAATATAATCTTCCTCCTGTACGTCATCACGAGTCTCGAACTCCACATCAAGCTGCTGCCCCTCACCGACCTCATAGGTCGTTACGAGGAAGGTAGCGAAGACGTCTTTCACCTTATCCACCTCACAATCCTCGATACGCTCAAAGGCCTGAAGCAACATCGTATCACCTGAGAGGATGGCCTGATTGGGATTCCAACGCTTATGCACGGTCTCATGACCACGACGCATATCGGCATTGTCCATCAGATCATCATGCAACAACGTAAAGTTGTGATAGGTTTCCAAGCCGACGGCCTGAGTGATGATCCGCTCAGGGTCGTCCTTGTAGAGATTGTAGGCCAGGAGCATTAACACCGGACGTACACGCTTGCCGCCGATAGCGAGCACATACTTGATGGGCTCATACAAGGAATAAGGCTGACGGTCATAAGCCAAACCATCCAGCGCCTCATTTACCTTCTTCAGTAGTTCTTCTGATTGATACATATTTATTTTTTATAGATTAAACACAATAGGTATACAGACCTTCGTACGACAGGGTTTGGCATTCATCACACCAGCCTGCCAGTTGGGCATCATCCGCAAGACGCGCAACACCTCACGGTCACAGGCGGCCTCCAGATGTTCCGTCAGTTCCAGATCGCTCACACTACCATCAGTATTCACGATAAACTGGGCCACTACCCTTCCTCTGACCTGTTTCTTCTGGGCAGAAGCCGGATACTTCAGGTTCTTCGTCAACCATTTCATAAACTCCGAGGCGCCTCCTGGGAACTGCGGCAGGTCTTCCACCACACGGAAATCCACAGGTTCGTTATACATATCCACAACCTCCGGTTTATCTTCATCGACCGCTTTCTGATCTTTCTGTTCCTCTGGACGTTCTACTGGTTCAGGTTCAAAGGTCAGTTCCACATCGTCATCTACCAGACGCAACTGCTCTGATTTCGGTTGTTCCACCTGCTGTTCCTGAGGAAGCATCATCGGAATCTCATCCTTATCGCGCTTCAGCGGAGAGAGTTCCATCTCTGCCTCCAGATCGTCATCCGCCTCGAAGAAGGCCCAGCCACTGTCGCTGCTGTTCCATTCCAAGGCCACGAACAAGGTTGCGAGCACAACGACCAATCCCAACAGGAACCCTTGCACCCGCAGGTTCTCCAGATCTGCCCCACGACTTTTCTTGACTTCCATAATAAATCCGGCATTCTGCCGTTATATTCTTAAATCGGGTGCAAAGATATAAAAAAGAAGTGAAAAGTGAAAAGTGAGAAGTGAAAAGGTTAAGAAATTAAGATTTATTTCGTAATTTTGCGCACAACTTAAGGAAAAAGGAATGAGAAATGATAGAAATGAGGAGATGAGAACTTTTTGGAACAGAGTCCACAAGACTTTGTCCCATCGCCTGTCCGCTGCTCTTTTCTCAATATTCCATTTCCTCATTTTCTCATTATCCGCTTTCTCGCAGGAAAGCACCACTTCCTACAACTTTCTCCGACTGCCCGTCAGTGCCCATGTGGCAGCAGTTGGCGGCGATAATATCACACTGACCGACGACGATCCCGCCCTGATCTTCCACAACCCTGCCCTGATCAATGGCGTCAGCGACAAGAGCATCAACCTGAATTTCATGACTTACATGGAAGGGGCCAAGACCGCCAGTGCCGCCTTTATGAAAGGGGCTGGCGACAGAGGCACCTGGGGCGTCACCGCACAGTATATGGACTATGGCGAGATGAAACAGACCACACCCGAAGGAGAGGATCTCGGCACCTTCTCCGCCCGTGACATAGCCGTGGGGGGCACCTTTGCCTATGCCCTGACAAACGAACTGAGCGGTGGTATCACCGCCAAGTTCATCACGTCTTACATCTCAGGCTATAATGCGTTGGCGGTAGCCGTGGACTTAGGTCTCAACTACTTCAACGAGGATATTGACCTCAGTCTCTCGGCTGTGGCACGTAATCTGGGCGGACAGGTCAAGGCCTACGACGACCATTTCGAGCGAATCCCTCTGGACCTGCAGATAGGAGCGACCAAACGGATCGGACAGTCCCCTTTCCGACTCTCTGCCACACTCAGTCGGCTGAACGACTGGAGCGAAGGCTTCGGCCATCATTTCGCCCTGGGAGCCGATGTCCTGTTAGGACGTAACATCTATATTGCCGCGGGTTATAACTTCCGTCGGGCTGATCAGATGAAAATCAACGACAATGAAGGTTCCTCCTCCCACGGGGCAGGATTCTCTGCCGGCGCAGGTCTTCAACTGGAGCGTTTCAAACTCCATGTGGCATATGGCAAATACCATGTCAGTGCCTCGTCTATTTTGATTAATTTATCTTACGCATTATGAAAAAAATAACTATTGCTATCGACGGCCACAGCTCATGCGGAAAGAGCACGATGGCCAAGGATCTGGCCCGCGAAGTGGGCTACATCTACGTAGATACGGGCGCTATGTACCGTTCTGTCACCCTCTATGCACTTCAGCACCATCTCTTCAATGCCGATGGCAGCGTGAAGACAGCGGAGTTGGAACAGGAGATGCCTAACATCCGGATCAGTTTCAAGTTCAATCCAGAGACAGGACGTCCCGACACCTATTTGAATAATGTACGCGTGGAGGACGACATCCGTTCCTTGGAAGTCAGCAACCATGTCAGTCCCATTGCGGCTGTCGGCTTCGTACGCACGGCGATGGTAGCCCAACAGCAGCAGATGGGCAAGGACAAGGGCGTTGTGATGGACGGTCGCGACATCGGCACCACCGTCTTCCCCGATGCAGAACTGAAGATCTTCGTCACTGCCAGCGCTGAGGTACGTGCCCAGCGCCGTTTCGACGAACTGAAAGCCAAGGGGATGCCTGCCGACTACGACGACATCCTGAAGAACGTGCAGGAGCGCGACTATATCGACTCCCATCGTGAGGTGAGTCCCCTGCGCAAGGCCGATGATGCCATTGAACTCGACAACTCCCATATGACCATTGCCGAGCAGAAACAGTGGCTGCTTGATCGCTTCAACGAACGGACAGCGTAAACGATTTTGTTCATTTTACGTAATTTTCTCTTCATTTTGTCGGTTTTTAACGGTTTTTTTGCTACCTTTGCACCCTGAAACCATTAGAACAAGTATAAAATGATGAGAAAATTACTGTTTTCTGCTTTGCTGGCACTCGCCACAGCAAGCACCGTCCATGCAGGTGGACTGATGACCAACACAAACTATCACATTGCTTTCGACCGTATGTTCGCACGTGCTGCCACGACGGAGATCGACGCTGCCTACAGTAATCCCGCAGGTCTCGCCTGGGGTCATGAGGGCTGGCAACTCTCACTCAACTTCCAGAAGCCCTGGCAGAACCGTGACATCGATTGCAGTGTTCCCGGTTTTCTGGGTTCTAATTTCGACAAAAAGTACAACGGTGTAGCCTCTGCGCCCATCGTGCCGGCGCTCTTCGCTGCCTACAAGAAGCAGAACTGGGCTTTCTCCGCCATGATCGGTATCGTGGGTAGCGGTGGTTTCGTGAAATACGACGAGGGCATCCCCATGTTCGAAGTACCCATCCGGGCGCTGTTGGCACAAGCCGGTATGATGCCCGACAAATACAACTACAGTTCCAACATGAAGGGTAAGCAGTATATCTACGGTGCCCAGTTTAACATCACGCGTAAGATCAACGACAACTTCTCTGCTGCCATTGGCATCAGGGCCAACTACTACGATGGTTACAATCGCGGATTCGTGAATGCGAATATGACGGCCGTTCCCAATAACATCGACCTCATCGACCTGCAGCTCGACTGCATCCAGCGCGGTTGGGGCTTTGCTCCCATTGTGAGTTTCGACTACCATAACGACAACCTGACCGTCAGTGCCCGCTATGAGTTCCGTACCAAGATTGCCACAGAGAACGACACCCGTACCCTCTCAGCCCGCATCAAGAACACGGATCCGCAAACGGCCGCACAGGTGCCCTACATCGAAGGTGCGACCGCCCTTCAGATGTTTGGCGACAAGGTGGCCGCTTACCAGGACGGTGCCGAGACCCGCTACGACATGCCCTCACTGCTGGCTGTGGCCGTTGGCTACAACTTCACCCCGCAACTTCGTGCCGCACTTGAATACCACTTCTTCGATGATAGGCACGCCAAGATGGCCGGTGACCGTCAGAAGACCTTGGAACATGGCACAAACGAATTCCTTGCAGGTATAGAATACGACATCAATAAGAAGTTCACCATCAGTTGCGGTGGTCAGCGTACTGACTACGGTCTCTCCGACGAGTACCAGCAGAACACCTCGTTCGCCTGCGACAGTTGGTCGCTTGGCTTAGGCGGTGCCTGGAACATCAATGAGAAAGCACGTCTGAACGTGAGTTATTTCTGCTCACTCTACAGCGACTATACCAAGACGCAGGCCAACTATCAGGGTACACCCTATACCGGCACAGAGATCTACAGCCGCACGAACCATGTGATCGGCGTAGGTATCGACTATAAGTTCTAAAGTGATTGGGGGTCTCTGATCTCGTTCAGGGGCCTCATCACGAACTCACGCTGATGCATCAGCGGATGAGGAATCTTCAGATCAGGTTCATCAACTATCAGGTCGTCAAAAAGTAAGATATCAATATCGATAGGACGGTCCTGATAGTTGATTTTTTTCTGGCGCTTCGTGGCATGGCACTTGCGCTTACCTAAGTCCCGTTCTATCTGCTGCGTCGCCTGCAGCACCTGGCGCGGCGTGAGTGCAGTCTCACAGCAGACGGCCGCATTGAGGAATCGGTGTTCAGACTCAAAACCCCAGGGCTCTGTCTCGATAAACGAAGAGCGGCGGAGCACCTGCCCCACCCGCTCATCGATCAGTTTGATGGCCTGCAGGAGCACCGCTTCGCGATCGCCGAGGTTGCTCCCCAGTCCCAGATATACATGATGTTTAGTCATCCAGTATCAGCATGGCGTCGCCGTAGCAGCCAAACATATAGCCGTTCTTCAACGCCTTCTTATAACCCTCATACACCAGGTCATAGCCACCGAAAGAGCACTGGATCATCATCATCGTTGACTCAGGATGATAGAAGTTTGCAATCAGGGCGTTGGCCAGACCGAACTCATAGGGTGGGAAGATAAACTTGTTAGTCCAGCCTTCGAACTCCTTCAGGTAACCATCAGTACCGACAGCCGTCTCCGTGGCACGGGCGGTGCTCACACCGACAGCACACACACGGTGACCGTTCATCTTCGTCTTATTCACGATCTCACAGGCCTCTTTGCTCACAAACATCTGTTCTGACGACATCTTATGCTTCGTCAGGTCCTCCACCTCGATGGGATCGAAACAACCTAATCCGCAGTGCAGGGTGATATAGGAGAAATTGATGCCACGGATCTCCATGCGCTTCAACAACTCACGGCTGAAGTGCAGACCGCTGGCAGGTGCCGTCACAGCACCCTCCTTCTGGGCATAGATGGTCTGGAAACGCTCCATATCCTCAGGAGTAGCCTCACGATTATCCACGATATAACGAGGCAGCGGTGCTTCACCCAAGGCGAAGAGTTCCCGTTTGAACTCGTCGTGCGGACAGTCATAGAGGAAACGCAGCGTACGTCCACGACTGGTCGTATTGTCGATAACCTCAGCCACCATCGGACCGTCATCCTCAAAGAAGAGTTTATTGCCGATACGGATCTTACGGGCAGGCTCAACCAGCACATCCCACAGACGCAGGTCAGGATTCAGTTCACGCAGCAGGAACACCTCGATCTTGGCGTCGGTCTTCTCCTTCGTGCCGTAAAGACGGGCCGGGAACACCTTCGTATCGTTGAAGATAAACGTGTCATCCTCATCGAAATAGTCCAGGATATTCCTGAAGTCAAGATAGACGGGGTTACCATTCTCATCGGTCAGGTCGTTACCCTCATCGTCTTTCTTGGTCATTTCGATTCTTCCACTCTTACGGTGTACCACCATCAGCCGGCACTCGTCACGATGAAAAGTCGGATGGAGTGCCACCTGCTCCTCTGGGAGCTTAAACTTAAACTGTGATAATTTCATATATTATTATTAACTTTTTTACCCTTTTACTTTTCAAGGTTCTCTTCCAGCCATGCTGGGAACTCATCAAACGTCAGACAGTCCTCAATCCTCACATCGCCCACACGGGTCCGGCAGAGAGCCGTCAGATGGGCGCCACTGTCCAAGGCCTCACCAATGTCACGGGCCAGCGAACGGATATAGGTGCCCTTGCCACAGACCACCCGGATCTTCATCTGCATCTGCTCCGGGTCGAAGTCGAGCAGTTCAATCTCGTCAATGCGCACGGGCTTGGCAGCCAACTGATGATCGCTCCCCTGACGAGCCAGTTCATACGCCCGGTCGCCTCCCACCTTACAGGCAGAGAACAGCGGCGGACGCTGCATGATGTCACCCACAAACTGCGGCAGCGTCTGCTCAATCAGTTCCCGGGTGATATGGGCCGTCGGATAGGTCTGATCCACCGCGTGCTCCAGATCGAAACTGGGGGTGGTAGCCCCTAACTGCAACGTCGCCGTATATTCCTTCGTGTGCTGCTGCAACCGTTCGATCTGTTTGGTGGCCTTACCCGTACAAAGTATCAGCACACCCGTCGCCAGCGGATCCAGCGTACCGGCATGCCCCATCTTCACGCGCTTCACCTTCAGTCGCTTCGACAACACGTAGCGGATATGCGCCAATGCACCGAAACTCGACATCCGGTAGGGTTTGTTGATATATATATAGGCTCCTCCTAAGAAGTCCATTATGCCAATTGATAAACCAATACGGCCACGCCCACTACCGCACAGTAATAACCGAAGTAGATCAGCTTACCCTTCTTCACGATGCTGATCATCAGCTTGCAGGCGAAACAGCCAGAGAGAAATGCAGCCAGGAAGCCGACAGCCAGAGGGAATGTGCCGATGCTGTCGGCAATCACATCCTCGCCATTGGCGGCTTTCAGGATATCAAGCAGCGCCTCACCTAAAATTGGGGGAATAACCATGAGGAACGAGAACTGGGCCAGTTTCTCCTTCTTGTTACCCAGCATCAGACCTGTGGCGATGGTTGAACCGGAACGCGACAGACCGGGGAGTACGGCACATGCCTGGGCTACACCGATGACAAAGGCATCCCAGAGCGACAGATGCTCCTTCACACGAGGCTTGGCAAGGTAGGAGAACGTCAGCAGCACAGCCGTCACGATCAGCATCACACCGACGATCAGCAGACCTGAGCCGAAAGCCTCCTCTACCCTGTCCTTGAAGAACAGGCCGACGATCCCCACGGGAATCATCGATACCAGAATATTTAGGGCGTATTTGGTTTCCTCGTTCATCTCAAACTTGAAGAGTCCCTTCAGTATCCAGTCAATCTCTTTCCAGAGGATCACGAGGGTAGAGAGCACTGTTGCCACATGTACAGCCACCGTAAACTGCAGGTTATCGGCACCATCGATCCCGAAGAACGATGAGATAATCGTCAGGTGACCACTAGAACTGACAGGCAGATATTCCGTCAGGCCCTGTACCACGCCTAATATCAAAGCTTGAATCCAATCCATATCTCTTTGTTACCTTTTTACTTTTTTACTTTTTTACCTTTTTACTTTTTTACTTTTTTACTTTTTTACCTTCCTCTCTTCCGCTTTGCGGAGGGCGATGTCATAAGCCTCTTCATAGAATTTGATGAACTCACGCCACAGGGCCTTTTTCGACAACTGGCTGGCATGCTTACGGGCCTCGTCCACCTGTTTCTTCGTAAAGGCGGAAAATGCAGCCACCGTATCCTTGATATTGTCAGCCACTTCCGAATAGTTATAATCCGTGCGATGGATCACCTTCACACCATCCTCAATCTCTCCGTACTTACCGAAGACCGTATTGGCCCAAAGGCCGAAGCCTGCCAGGTCAGTGGTGATGCAAGGCACC
>JAEEGJ010014731.1_pt1 | contig 18458 bp, 25 predicted proteins | sample 8958761 | NCBI WGS metagenome assembly JAEEGJ01 (sample SAMN16246546, study PRJNA631951) | gut metagenome | biome: gut microbiome; feature: rumen; material: RS-attached | host: Bos | place: Iran: Karaj | collected 2018-10
ATGCCCTATGAGGTTATCAAGACGGAGGTTAAGACATGACGTTCAAAGATTTCAAGGATATGTTCTACGAGTTGCGCGACCACAAGGCGGTCAGACGTTCGCTCATTCACACTCTTTACGAGCTGGAGCAGAACGGACTGTCTTCCGTCAGCTCCGGTGCGGTCGACTACTCGGCAGATCATGTTCAGAAGACTCCTGATCCGGATGCAAGGCTCATCAACGCCATAGCAAAGATGGACCAGGAACGACAGAAGATATTAGACAAGCTCGGCAAGCTGCAGGCCGATGACGAGAAGCTGGAGCGTCTGATCTACGGCGAGCCCGGCATTGAAGGCGAGATCCTGAGACTCTTCTTTATCGAAGGTAAGCCGATGGGACCTATCAGTTCCACCGTCGGCTACTCATCAAGACACTGCTGGCGCTTGGCGAAGAACACGCTTTACAAGATCTACATAAGGGAGGGCTACGACAAATGAGATACAAGTGCTTAGAGTGTGGCGGTATTTTCGAACATTTCAAGTATCGCTATGACAGCTCACCGCGAGGCGATGACGAAAGTGTATGTCCTTGCTGCGGTGCGGTAGAGCCGAGAGCGACATGGATCGAGGAGGGCGAAGATGAGCAGTAAGGCAAAAGACATCTACTCGAAGATAGCCAGAGCTGACTACGGTGAGGCGAAGTGGGTGCATGAGATGGCGCTGTATGTCCTCAGATCCGACGATCCAACTATCAGACAGATGAATATGCAGAAATTAAGGACAAGACTGTCGTGGTCGGTAAAGCGCAAGCACATCACGATGGAAGAAGCAAAAGAGTACTACAAGGAGGTAACAGGCGTTAGATGGTACGAGAAACATTAGCACTGGTGGCAATAGTCACGATAGGCATTAATCTTTTCAAGGCTCCGGTCCCGATCGAGGCGATGACGCTGGACGAGCGCGCACAGCTCGCAGGTATGTCGACAACCGAATTTGTGCTTATGTCGTCGGTCGTCGAGAGCGAAAGCAACAGGTGCCAGGACGACACCACGGGCAGACGGTATATAGCACTTTGCATTTTGTGTAGACAGATGGACACGCGATTCCCGAACACTATAACAGAGGTCTTGTGCGCTCCGGGACAGTTTAGCACCGTGAACAGAAGCACACAGACGGCTGTCACCAACAGGACAGACCTGTCCGATCGCGCTGTCATCGAAGCCGTTCAGTGGATACATTCAGGCGAAGAGTATCCGTGGGTGCTTTACTTTAACTGCCGAGGTTATAACGGGGGCACACCATATGCGCTGATCGAAGGCAACTACTTCATGACTATGGAGCCAAGTTTACCGACAAAGATAGGAGGGTAAGTATGAATAATGATTTGATTAGCCGTGAGGCTTTGGAAAAGTCCATGCGTAAGAGCATAAACGAGAGATATAACAGTTGGACTAAAACTATCACAGTTGCGGATATAGCGACCTTGATATTTGATGAAATCGACAATGCACCTACAGTTGATACAACTTGCCCGAATTGTGATAGCGGTTATGCACAAGGATATTCAGATGGATATTTGAAAGGCAAAGAAGAAAGACCGATAGACGATTTATCCGAGTATTCAGACAAGTTATGGAAGCAGGCTTATGAAAGAGGCAAGGCGGAAAGACCGCAAGGCGAGTGGATATATCGTAATAATAATTGGTGGTGTTCTGAATGTGGGGAAACACCTAAAACAATGGGTTATGTGGGAACGGCTAAATTTATGCACGATGAATTTAAGTTCTGTAATCATTGTGGGGCTACGATGACAGGAGGAGTAATTATTGTGAGCAAAGATGACGAAGGAGGCAGAGAATGAGCGTTGAGAACGGTAAGGTCTGTTGTAATTGTCGACATAATATAAGAATTGGAAACGGAGAATTAGGTAATATCCAATGCCGTTGCGAAATTGATAATCACTATATCGGCTACGTTCAATGTATGGAGCATTGGTGTAGGCATTGGAGCAAGGAGGCAGAGAATGAAGATAGTAATTGATATTGATAATGAAACATACGGACGTATACAAGGATTGGTAAGCGTCGATTATTTTGAACACGATATATGTGGTTACTCAATGCAAAGAATCGCTAACGGTACACCTTATGAAGAAAGACCGAAGGGTGAGTGGATTCCTGTTAGTGAGAGGTTGCCCGAAGATGAAATAGAAGTGTTATTTCAGTATCAGTATGGTCAATCAATGATGGTTGGTTATCATAAATTTGACACCACCATATATCCATTTGGACATGAAGATGCAAATGAAACAGGATGGTATGACAGAATAGATGATTTTATTTGTGGCGATGATGAAGTTATCGCTTGGATGCCGTTACCAGAACCATATAAGGAGGCAGAGAATGACTAATAAAGAGGCGATACAATGGTTAGAACCTGTTATCAAAATGTATAGTGGTAAAGGTTATTACGATACCAACAGGCGTGAGGCTCTTAACCTTGCTATCAAGGCTCTTAAGGAAAGGCCTCACGGCGAGTTCACAATAGATGAATTGGAAAGGTGGTTATATCAGATAGCCTTTAATAATACGGATAACGACTTTAGTAAGTATTGCGAGGAGATAATAGGCAGGCTTGACGGATTTGAGAGATTTGTTACAGATGTGAGGAAGGAGGAAGAGAATGAGTGTTGAAGAAGAACGCCTTTACAGTGTGGTCCTCAAGAATCACCCGAAGCTGGAGATCTATGCTAACAGCAAAGAAGAGTTTCGCGCGATACTGAACGACTACCTCAAGGACAAGCCCAACGTCAAGATCGTCAAGATCATAGAAGAATATGGGCGCGATTAAAAGATGTCATAGTATGTCACTATCTTTAGTGCTAATCTGATAGTGTCTAAAGTTACTCATACATAGACACGCTTCTTGCCACCGTCTCTCCGTAGGACGGTGGTTTTTATTTGTGAGGTAGTCATGAGCTCGTACAAGCAAGGTAAGCCAGAAGTCAAGAAGTACATCATCGACAGCTTTCCGAAGGGAAGCACTTGTCTCGATGTAGGTGCTTGCGATGGCATATGGTTTGACATGCTGCACGATCATCTGTCCATGTCAGCAGTAGAGGTCTATGGCCCCAACATAGTTACATGGAAGCTCCATGAGAAATATCTCGCGGTCTTCAATGAGGACATCAGAGGTCTCGAGTATGGACATTACGACATTATCATCTTCGGTGACATTATCGAACACATGTCCGTAGAAGAAGCTCAGGCTGTCCTGGCATATGCCTATGACAGAGCTGACGAGATAATCGTTGCGGTTCCGTTCTGCTTCAAGCAGGGCGAGATCTACGGCAACCCATACGAGCGACACGTTCAGGATGATCTGACGCACTCTCTCTTTATGAAGCGTTACAAAGGCTTCGAGCCTTTGGTCCTGTTCGACAACTATGGCTACTACAAGAAGGTGAGCAAATGAGATCAGTCAGCAAGGCGTTCTACAATTCGCAGGACTGGAAGCTGTGCAGCAAGCAGTATCTCCAAAGTGTTAATCACTGGTGTGAGCGCTGCAAAGCTCGAGGCATCTATGAGCCTGCGCGAGTAGTTCACCACAAGATCTGGCTCTCAGAAGCTAACTATAGAGATCCGACGATCTCACTCAATTTTGACAACTTAGAAGCATTATGTCAGACGTGTCACAACAAGGAACACTTTGGTGATGACACGCCGAGGCGATACGAGATCACACCGGACGGCCGACTGATTTACTAAAACCTCCCCCCTATGCAAACGCAAAAAGTCGCGTCTTAGTAAGCACGGTGCGGTCCAAAATAAAAATTCCACAAACCACACAAGACTTTTTTAAACTTAGAAAGGAGTTTGCATGGGTAAGGCAAAGGTAGTTAAGACATACGATGAGCTCCTCGGCTTAGCAAAGGAGTATGGAGTAGAGAACAACGCATTGTTTCTTGCGGCGGCTCGCCAATACGACCTGCAGATGAAAGTCATCGACAAGATGCGCGACGCGATCGAGAATGGTGAGTCACTGACCTGTGAGAAAACATATCAGCCCGGAGAGAAGAACACATATGCCGATCCGTTGGTCAAGGAGCTTCCGAGACACGCAGATTCAGCAAACAAGACTCTCCAGACGATGCTCGACATTATAAGTAAGTTGGGTAAGAAGTCAGAACAGGAGTCAGAACTTGGCAAGTTCGCAAAGGAGTTCGGCTGATAACTACATACTGCAGTATTATCAGCAGATAGAAGATCACTCCATCAACGTCGGGCGTTGGATAAGGCTTCTATATGAGCGGATCGTGACAGGACTTGAGAACAAGTCCTTTTATTATGACCAAAAGAAGGCACTCAAGGCGATAGCCTTCATCGAGCGCTTCTGCAGACATCATGAGGGGGCTCTTGGCGGTCAGTTGATAGTGCTGGAGCTTTGGCAGAAGGCTTTTCTGTCCGTGCTCTTCGGCATAGTCGACGAGAACGGCCTCCGAGTCTTTAATGAATGTCTGCTCGTGATGGGACGCAAGAATGGGAAGACGTTGCTGGCATCCGCCATAGCAACTTATATGTCCTATGCGGACGGTGAATACGGTGCCCGTGTTTACATGGCAGCTCCGAAGCTCCTGCAGGCTAATATCTGCTTTGAAAACTGTTATCAGACGATCAAGAACGAGCCGGAGCTTGAGAAGTTCGCAAAGAAGAGACGAACAGACATATACATCGAACACTCGAACAGCACGATCGCGCCTCTGGCATTCTCAGAGAGAAAGTCGGACGGTCTCAATGTATCGTGCGCGATATTAGACGAGGTTGCTTCTTGGCGAGGAGCTCCGGGCATCAGATTCTATGAAGTCCTGAAGTCTTCGGTCGGTGCAAGAAAGCAGCCGTTGTTATTAGGTATCACGACTGCAGGATATGAGAACGATGGCGCATACGACCAGCTCATCCTCAGAGGTACGCGATACCTGATGGGAGACAGTAAGGAAGAACACTTCCTTCCGGTCTTCTACATGATAGATGACATCGACAAGTGGAACGACATAGACGAGCTTCGGAAGTCTAACCCGAACATGGACGTGTCGGTCACTGCTCGCTATCTGCAAGACGAGCTTGCCGTAGCTGAGAACAGCTTGAGTAAGAAGGCGGAGTATATCACAAAATATTGTTGCCTCAAGCAGAACAGCTCACAGGCTTGGCTTGATACGAAGACTATCACTCGAATGAGCGGAGACGCTCTGAAGATGGAAGACTTCGCACATTCATACTGCGTTGCAGGCATCGACCTGTCGCAGACGACTGACTTGACTGCTGCAGTCGTAGCAGTCGAGAAGGAAGGGGAGATATACATCTTTGCTCACTTCTGGCTTCCGTCCGAGAAGATCCAGAAGGCAAGAGAAGTCGACGGTCTCCCATATGACAAGTACATCGCAAATGGCTGGCTGTCTTTATCCGGAGACAACTTCGTTGACTATCACGACTGCTATCAATGGCTCGTCGATATGGTTGAAGCATATGAGATCCTTCCGCTTCAGGTTGGTTATGACCGTTATTGTGCGCAGTATCTCGTGCAAGACCTGAAGGGATACGGGTTCCAGTGTGATGACGTTTACCAGGGCGACAACCTCTGGGGAGTGCTTCAGGAGATGGAAGGGTTGTTCAAGGATGGCAAGGTTCACATCGGCGACAACGATCTGTTGAAGATTCACCTGCTCAACTCGGCTATCAAGTTCAGCAACGAGCGAGGGCGAGGGAAACTTATAAAACTAAGGCCGTCAGACCACATTGACGGTGTGGCTGCTTTAGCGGATGCGTTCTGCGTCCGTCAGAAATGGTACGCACAGTTAGGAGACAGACTCCGTAATAGTGCGTGAAAGGAGAGAAGATGGGGTTACTCGATAAGATTCTGGGTAAGAGCCCAACAAGTCAGAACGTCATAGATAAAGGTCAGACGTTCAAGTTTGTCACGGGGTATGAGCCCGTCTTCCGCGACTGGCGTGGAGAGATCTACGAGTCCATGCTCGTCCGTGCAGCTATTGACGCAAGGTCAAGACACATTAGCAAGTTAAAGATAGATCTCGAGGGAACGGCTAAGCCGGATCTGACGGCAAGGCTTCGTAAGAGACCGAACCCGTGGGACACATGGTCGCAGTTCTTGTATAGGACGAACACCATCCTCGATGCTACGAACAACTGCTTGCTGGTCCCGATCTTCGATGACGGCCTTAATAAGATAGGCTTCTATCCTATCCTGGCAACGGCAGTCAAGATCGTGGAGTACAAGGGTGAGCTCTGGATCAAGTACAAGTTCAGGTCAAACAGGCTAACGGCTGCTTGCAAGCTGTCTGAATGCGCCATCCTGAGAAAGTACCAGTTCAGGTCTGACTTCTTCGGCGAGAGCAACGCAGCTCTTGACGATACGATGGATCTGATCTCGATGCAGAAGCAGGGCATCAAGGAAGCGATCAAGACGACATCGAGTTACAAGTTCATGGCGGTCAATTCAAACTTCGCACTCCTGAAGGATCTCGAAGCTGAGCAGAAGAACTTTTCAGAAAGAAATTTCTCAGCCGAGGCTAAGGGCTCAAAGGTGCTCCTGTTCCCGAACACATACAAGGATGTCAAGCAGATCGACCTCAAGCCATATACACCGGATGACAAGCAGATGGCGCTCATCAACTCGAACGTCTACAACTACTTCGGTGTCAGCGAGAAGATCCTGCAGAACGCAGCAGTTGGCGACGAATGGGCTGCATTCTATGAGGGTGCGGTCGAGCCGTTTGCTATCCAGTTCAGCGAGACTATGACATCCGCTCTTTATTCAGAGCGCGAGATCTCCCTGGGAGCAGCAGTCATCGCGACAACTAACAGAGTCCAGTATATGAGCTTTACAGACAAGAAGTCCTATGTGGAAGGCGGTCTCGACAGAGGTCTCATGACCATCAACGAGGCGAGAGAGGTCTATCAGCTCCCTCCGCTTCCGCCGGAACAGGGCGATCGCTTTATAGCTCGCGGAGAATACTACTTCATTCAGGAGGAGGATGAGAACAATGCCGATTAAAGCAGACAGAGAATATAGAAATTTTGCTCTGCAGACGAGAGCAAAGGAAGAGGGCGATGAGTCCTCTTTTTTAGTGGAAGGATATGCGTCTACGTTCGATGAGTATCAGCTCTGGGAAGACTCCGAGATGGTATTAAGAGAGCGCATCGACTCAAAGGCTTTTGACGAGGCTGATATGAGTGATGTCGTATTCCTGCTCGATCACACAGGTCGTGTCTATGCCAGGACAAAGAACGGTACCGTGCAGATTTCCACAGATGAGAAGGGACTGTTCACAAGGACAGACTTATCAAAGACAACTGCTTCAAGACAGGTCTATGAGGACATTGAAGCAGGCAACTACAGTCAGATGTCTTTTGCGTTCACTGTAGCTGAGGATCACTTCGGCGAAGAGCAGAAGACAGACGACGGAAGAGTTATTTACACAAGGATCATCGACCGCATTAACAAGGTCTTTGATATATCAGCAGTCGGATTCCCGGCAAACCCTAACACTGACATCAGCGCAGCAACTCGAGCAGCCTTCGACGGAGAGATCGCAAGGCGCGAAGCGGAGCGACTTTTAGAGAAGCAGGCTCGTCAGGCGAAGGCAAAGTTGGAAGCCGAAGCAAAACTCAAACTTTTGGAGGTCAGTGCAAATGACTAAAGAAGAAATCATGGATATGACTTCCGAGCAGATCGAGGCCAGAGTCGCAGAGATCAAGTCTCTCATGGAGACAGAAGATGCTGATTTCGAGGCTTTGAGCTTGGAACTCGATTCCATCAAGGAAAGAAAAGCCTTCCTTGCTGATGAAGCAGAGAAGGAAGCTCGCGCTGCTGTTATTGCTGGCGAGGGCGAAGACACAAACATTAAGCCACAGGAGGAAACACACATGGCAACAATTGAAGAGATCAGATCTTCTGCTGAGTACGTTGAGGCATACGCTCAGTACATCAAGACAGGTAAGGACTCAGAGTGCAGAAAGCTCCTCACAGAGATGGGTTCTTCTGACAACGGTACAAATGTTGTTCCCGTTCCTACATTCGTAGAGGATGAGATCAGAACGGCATGGAACGACAACAAGATCCTTGCAAGAGTAAAGAAGGCTTACATGAAGGGTATCATCCGTGTAGGCTTCGAGATCAGCGCTACTGGTGCTGTTGTTCACGCTGAGGGTGCTACAAGGCCCGACGAAGAGGCACTCGTTCTCGGTATCGTTGAGCTGAAGCCTGCTTCCATCAAGAAGTGGATCACAATTTCTGACGAGGCTGTTGATCTCAAGGGTGAGGCATTCCTGAGATACATCTACGACGAGCTTACATATCAGATCGCTAAGAAGGCTGAGGATGAGCTCATCGCTAAGATCAAGGCTTGTGGAACAGTTTCCACAAACACACCTACAACGAATGTTGCAGTTCCCGTTGTTGTAAACACAGGTACACTCTCTGCTGTTGCAGATGCTATCTCTGAGCTTTCCGATAAGGCTTCTGATCCCGTCATCATGATGAACAAGAAGACTTATGCAACATTCAAGGCTCTCCAGTATGCAGCTAACTATCCCGTAGATCCTTTCGAGGGACTCGACGTTCTGTTCAACGACACTATCGTTGCATTCGACGATGCTACAACTGGCGTTCCTTACGCTATCATCGGTGACCTCGGCGTTGGTGCTCTTGCTAACTTCCCCGAGGGTGACGGCGTTTCCATCAAGTACGACGACCTCAGCCTTGCTGAGTATGACCTCGTTAAGATCGTTGGTCGTGAGTACGTTGGTATGGGCGTAGTTGCTCCGAAGGCGTTCGTTAAGCTCGTTAAGGCCCTTGCATAAGCTGAATAGGAATAAAGGAGCGTTCTATGGATACTAAAGATTTAAAGATACTTATTGCAGTGCCCTCAATGGACACGGTTGCTGCAGGGTTCGCTCAGAGCCTTGCAACTCTTCATAAAGTCGGACAGTGCTCTGTCAGCTTCATTTGTGGCTCGTTGATATACGATGCCAGGAATAAGCTCGCAGCTCAGGCTTTGAAGATGGAAGCAGACTACATCATGTGGTTTGACTCCGATATGACCTTCGAGCCGGACACACTTATCAGATTATTGGAAACGATGGAGAAGGAAGAGGCTCATATCGTGAGCGGTCTGTACTTCAGACGTTCGGCTCCATATACACCAGTCGCGTTCGATACGCTCGAGATAAGCGAAGAGAAGGCGGACTGGTCCGACTATAATGGAGAGCTTACCGGAGTTCACAAGGTCGGTGCGGTAGGGTTCGGATGTATCCTCGTAGACGCTCAGGTTATTCTCGAATGCTTTGGTAAATACAAGACATGTTTCTCCCCGATCGCACACGTCGGGGAGGACTTGTCCTTCCTTTGGAGAGCGAAGCAGCTCGGCTATGACACATATCTTGACTGCGATGTTAAGTGTGGTCACGTCGGGCACGTTATCGTGACAGAGGCTTTATACAAAGCAGTGAAAGGAGATTCCTATGAAGGTTAAGGCAAAGACGGCATTCTTCAATGGTAAGAAGCTTTATAAGAAGGGCGATGTCCTCGAGATAGAGACGGCAGCATTCAACCCTATCAACATGATCGAGATTCCCGAGATCAAGGCGGAGAAGAAGGCTGCGGAAGTAAAGACCGCGAAGAAGTCAACAACAAAGAAAAAGGGGTAAGCATATGGCATTACTGGATGAAGTGCAGTTCGCGCTGACAAGAATAGATACGACGATCTCCACGGCCGTCACGACGGAGATGCAGAGATATGTCGATGCAGCTATTCTGGATCTGACGGAGACAACAGACATAAAGGCGTTCACGGCTTTGACTGCTGATGCACTTCAGAGTGAAGCCGTTATCGCTTATGCTCTTTACTCATTTGAGAAAGATCCCACAAGAAAAGACAAGTACAAGGTCGCTTATGACGACCTCAAGGCAAAGATGCTCATGAGTTCGAAGTATTCAACTCTCGGAGGTGATGAGAATGACGAAGATCAATAAGATCAAGCTCATATCTCAGACTACCGACCAGGACGAGATCGGACAGCTCTCTCCGCAGGAGACAAGCAAGGAAGTGATCGCGGAAGTCGTATCCGTAACTCGTACAGAGTTTATGGAAGGCTCCCAGAGCGGTCTGAGTCCTGCGTTCGCGTTTCGTATTTCTGCATTCGCGTACTCCGGAGAGAAGACGGTCGAGTATCTCAATACACGATACGAAGTCTATCGTGTGTATGAAGCTGACCAGAACTACATAGAGCTCTATGTTCAGTTTGCTGTAGGAGTTTGATATGGAGCCAACAATTCATATTAAAGGTGGAGCTAATCTTGAAGCGATCATCAAAAGTGCAGAGAACGAGATGCAGGCTGCGGCCATTATTGCATCGAAGAAAGCTGCACACGAAGTCGGCTTACGACTCAAGGCTGATCTGAAGGCTCGCTCTCTTGCATACGGGTGGACAAACTACGCGAAGGGATGGTCCATGAGGACTAACGAGTACGGAGTCACGATCTACAACAGAAAACAGCCGGGACTCACGTTCCTGCTGGAGTTCGGTCACGATATTATTCGTGGCGGTAAGAAGATAGGCGCGACAAAGCCTCATCCTCATATCAAACCTGCTGAAGAGCAGGCTATCATCGACTTCGAAGAGACTATCATCAGAGAAATGGAGGCAGTGCTTGGCGCATGATAGAATTAGCTACCATCAAGACGGCGTTCAAAGACTATAGATACTACTATGGTGCAGCTCCCGTCGGCACGACTCTCCCGTATCTGGTGGGAGTCGGCACAGATTCAGACAACTTCCTGGCAGATAATAAAGTCTATGTCAAAGGAATGGGGTTCCAACTCAATTATTATTCACAAACTAAGAGCGAGACGGCAGAAGCTACGATAGAAACTATCTTAGACTCGCTCGGCGTGATCTGGGACAAGCTCGAGAGCTACGAATCAGATCAGTCATTCTACCTTATCACTTATAATTTTTGGAGGTAAACGAAATGTCCAACAAGATTAAATTCGGACTTTGTGACGTTAAGTATGCCGTAGCTACAGAAACAACAAACCCTAACACGGGTGCAGTTACTACAAGCTATGGCGCATACAAGGCCATTCCCGGTGCAGTCAACCTCAGCCTCTCTGCAGAGGGTGAGAACTCCAACTTCTACGCTGACAATGGCATCTATGTAGTTCTCGGATCTAACCAGGGCTACTCCGGCAACTTCGAGTGCGCTATGCTCCCTGAGTATGCAGAAGAGGATCTCCTCAGACGTACAAAGGACAGCAACGGTGTAATCGTAGAGAATGCCAACAATGCTATCCCTGTTCAGTTCGCTATGAGCTTCAGAATCGACGGAGATGCAACAAACAGACGTTATGTCCTCTATCGTTGCGCTCTTACTCGTCCTGACATCGCAGGCGCTACTAAGGAAGCATCTATCACACCTTCTACAGATACGCTCACTATCACATGCACACCTCGTCCGGATGAGGGGCTCGTATTCGCTCATACGACAGAGGATACAGATGCAGCTACACTCGCTGCATGGGAGAGCGCTGTTTATGTAACAGGTACAGATCCCGTTCAGACAGCTATCTCACTCAACAAGGCTGTTACAAGCATTGTTGATGGCGAGACAGAGACACTCGTTGCTACAGCTACATCCGGCGCTACAGTTACTTGGGATACATCTGATGCAAATGTTGCTACAGTATCCAGTGGCGTTGTAACTGCTGTTGACCCCGGTGTCTGCGTTATCATCGCTAAGGCATCTAAGGGCGGTTCTGAGGCTGTTGACACTTGCACCATCACAGTCACATCTGCATCTTAATCAGACGCTACACACACACATACAGAGGGGCGGCAGCAGTCGCCCCTCTTTTTATCAGGAGGAAAGAATATGATCGTAAAAATCGGTAACAAGGACGTGGAGATGGTAAGCTCCGCACTCACATCACTCGCATACAAGAAGATATTCGGTCAGGACATCTTAACGATGCTTACTGACTTTAAAGCAGATAAAGCAGATCTCGGCAAGGCTAACGCAGCCATCGAGAATGTGGCACAGCTCGGCTTTGTTATGGCAAAGCAGGCAAAGCTGTCTATTCAGGACTTCATGAAGCTCACAGAGGTGGACTACTACGAGTGGGTTAATGAGTTCCAGTTCGGTGACCTTTACGACGCAAAGGTTATTGAGAACGTACTTGCTGTCTGGACAAGAAGTCTGGGCACATCGGTAGAAGGAAAAAACGCAAAAGGCGAAGCAGCAGACCGCTAACAACGGCTCTGATTCTGCTTCGCGCAAAGCAGATGAATCTCAGCCTTGACGAGCTGAGCGTCCTGACGATAGGCGAAGTCATCGACATGCTCACGGAACAAGCCAACGATCATGTCGAATGGGACTATGTAGCCACACAGGACGATATTAAGAAGTTTTTCGGATAAGGAGAGAGCAACGTGGCTAAAGGTGGAATAAAAGGAATTACCATCGAGCTGATGGGCGATAGCTCAAAACTTGTTAAGAGCCTCGGCGAAGCTGAAAAGGCTGCACGTTCTATAGATAAGAATCTGCGACAGGTTAATCAGGCACTCAAATTAGATCCATCTAATGTGGATGCGCTTGCGAAGAAGCAGGATCTCCTGAATAAAGCCATCGAAACTACAAGCCAGAAGCTCAAACTTGAGCAGGAAGCTGCAGACGCAGCGAAGAAAGCTCTTGATCTCGGAGAGATAACACAGGACCAGTATGAGGAGTTTGATCTTCAGCTTATTAAGACAAACTCCCAACTGGCTGACCTCGAGAGACAGGCTCAGGAGACACAGCAGAAGCTCGAAGGCGTAGGAGAGACAGAGCTCGTGTCCGATAAAGCCGGACAGAGTGTTCTGGAGCTCCACGACAAGACGGAATTGCTTGCAAAAGGTCTTGAAGTCGTCTCCAATGTCGGCGAGAAAGCAGGCGCAGCTCTTCAGAAAGGTTTTGAGCTTGCAACTGCAGCCGCACAGAAGGCTTTTGATGCAGCAAAGCAGGTTGGAGAGTGGTCATATGACTTGTCTCGCTCCGTAGTTGACGCTTACGGCAACTATGAACAGCTCGCAGGTGGTGTCGAGAAGCTCTTCGGTTCTGCTGCTGACACAGTTATCAGAAACTCATCACGAGCATACGAGACCGCAGGTCTTGACGCGAATCAGTATCTCGAAACGATAACATCGTTCTCAGCTTCGTTGATTTCCGGTCTCGGAGGCGACACTGCTCTTGCTGCAGACGTTGCAGATCAGGCTCTTCGCGATATGTCCGACAATGCGAACACGTTCGGTTCGGACATTCAGTCTATCATGTCGGCATATCAGGGCTTTGCAAAAGGCAACTACAACATGCTCGACAACCTCCGACTTGGATATGGAGGTACAAAGACAGAGATGGTGCGCCTCATCAACGACGCTGGCGTACTTAATGAGCGCATAGAAGACCTTGATAACGTCTCGTTCGCTGATATTATCCGTGCTATCACAGTCATCCAGGATAGGATGAACATCACAGGCACGACAGCTCGTGAAGCATCTACGACCATTCAGGGCTCCATCAATATGCTCAAGGCTTCCTGGCAGAATCTTCTGATCGGCTTAGGCCAGGACGGTTCTGACGTTAATGCCTTGACGAATAACCTCGCAAACAGCCTTATAACAGTCATTGACAATATCAAGCCCGTCCTTGAACGTATGGCTGATAATATCCCGGAGATCGCGCCAGTGCTTATCTCAAAATTGCGCGATTCCTTGCCGGAGATAGCGAGAGTCGGCTCCGAGATATTCGTAGTGGTGGCTCAAGCCCTCATAGATTCTGCACCAGATGTGGCGAATGCCATTATGGATGCGGTCGGTCCCATCCTCGATCAGATCTTTGGAGAGGGCACGGCGGATAAAGTCAAAGAGGCTCTTAACGACCTCATAGAGAAGGCCCCGGAGCTGATTAGCAACGGAGTAGAGCCTCTGATCCGGCTCACCAGCACATTGAAAGAGCACCTGCCCCAGATAGTTGATGCAGCAATTCCGCTTATCGAATTTGTGTCTGAGCATCTGCCACAGATCGCAGGTGTACTCGCAGGCATGACCGCGACAGGCGCTATTGCAGGCATCGCAACCGATGTCCTGAGCGTAGCGGCTGCCATCTCCACACTGACAGGAACGACAGGAGCCATCTCCGGTGTCGGTTCAGCTCTGACAGGAGTGGGAACTGCAGGCGCAGGTGCAGCGACTTCGATCGGATCTCTTGCTGCTACGGCTGGTCCTATCGCGATCCTCGCTGCAGAGGTCGCAGCTCTTGGAGTAGAAGCATACACGGCATATCAGTACATCCAGGAAGGCGAAGAAGCTGGTATCTCGGCAACTGAGTCTATCATCGGAGGATGTATCGAGGCGACAGGTGCACTCGGAGGACTTGCGTCCTTCGTCAGCGATGACCTTGCAGAAGCATGGAACATGGCGCACCGTGCTGCTGACGATTCACTGCAGACTATTGACCAGCAGGCTCAGCAGACTTGCATTGACATCGGTCTGTCTATTGAACAGTCTGGTGCTGCAGCTACGCAGTCTGTAGAGGATGACTGCGCGATCATTCAGTCGTATCTCGACAACCTCGAGGCTAATGGTCAGATAGAGCTTCGTGCTCGTGTCATTACTGAGTATCAGACCATCATGACTCAGGGCGCAGCTCAGTCCGGAGACAGGAGCCGTGCTGACTACTACAGTTTGCAGGGCAGAAGAAGAGTAAATCAGCAGAACTGGGCTAACAGCATTCACGCATCGGCTCAGGCTGAATATGCAGCAAGACAGGCTGAGACAGGTCGTGCTGCAGTGCAGGCAATAGAAGAGACCGCACAGACCGCACAGAGAGCCATTACTGGTGGCTCCGGAGGCGGTGGTGGCGGAGGTGGTGGAGGCGGTTCATCGAAGCCTAAAGACGATGAAGCACCGAAGTCATCCGAGATCGTGGAAGTCCTCGAGTCTATCAAGGATATGTTCTCTAAGCTGCTCGAGAAGTTCGGCATACAGACAGAGCCGACAGAGTACCAGAAGAACGTCAACTTGATGATAGACGGCTTGCTCAAGGCATTGGAGAACAACTACTCCGACGATGCGATCGAAGCTGCAAAGGCTGAGATCCAGAAAACGATGAGTGCTTATGGTGTCACAGGCGAATTGAACGCCGAGACATTAGAGCAACTTCGTAACCTGGTCAATAACCCTACGCAGAATATGGAAGCATTCGGACAGGTGCGGGCATCCGTATCAGCTATTCAGGCTGCGACGGTGGACTACACTCCGCACTTCCTGAACATCGAGAGCGTTCTGGGACAGCTTCTCTCACTCAAGATGAACGAGACGGACACGATCAATGTCTATGTCGGAAATGAACTTCTCGACACACATATACAACAGAGTATTGCACAGCAAGCTCTGGTCAGTGGAGGTGTAGCTTAAATGCTGGGTAAGAATTTTATTTACATCAACAACACGCAGATTCCTACACCTGCGAGCTTCACTACAAACTACGACAACATTGAAGAAGTTAATCAGACCGAAGGCGGTACTGACAAGGTTGCAGTGACAAGGCTGTTAAAGCAGTCCTTGTCGCTTACCTTCCAGGTCACAGACTTTTGGAAGGATAAACTTCTGCAGTATGGCGGACAGACAACAGTGTCACTGAAAGTCGGATCGGCTGGTACCTCCATGACCGGACGCTTCAGGATCTCGAGTGCTCATATGGTGCCATATTCGAATCTCACACAGTCTGCTTGCTGGACTGTTAATGCAACATTCACAGAAATCTAACACAGATAGGAGTCAGCTATGTATCCGGTAGATCAGGATCTTTATAACCAGACAAAAGCAGATGTTCAGGTTCCACATCTGCGCGGATGGATAGAGGACACGATCGCATTCACGGAGAATAATATCCTGCGTGATACGTTCAGCATCAATGCTCAATGCACAGAGTCCACGAAGATCTCCATCGGTACTGTCTACACAAAGACACTCAAGATGACACTCTGCCACGGTGTCGCCAATTACAGACGGCAGTGGAAGGGTAAGAAGATAGTCATCGAACAGGGCATAGAGGTTCCGAGACTTAACGACACGCCAGTCGTTAAGTGGATACCGATGGGTACGTTCTACGCTTCCGAGGGCGTATGGACTCCGAAGGGCATCAACATCAAGGCGTATGATGACATGATGAAGTTCAATAAGGCTATCGACTTCACACAGACCACAGGACAGGCATATGACATCTTGCTGATGTTATGCGCAAGTTGTGGAGTCACACTTGGAATGTCTATCGAGCAGGTTGCAGCTCTTCCTAATGGTCTGCGCCCTCTGGGTATCACTAACGTAGACGGAACACCAAAGTATCGTGACGTTCTCGCTTCACTCGCTGCAGCTCTCGGAGGCTTTGCCGAGATCTATCGAGACGGCAAGCTCTACATAAGGAACTATCACACAACTCCGGATGACTCGATCACTATCTATGAGCGCTTCAACCCTTCGTTCTCTGATTTTACGAGCTACTTTTCAGAGATCACTGTTACCAACGATGACGGAACGGTTGACTCATATATAGCTTCACAGGTGCAGAATGGTCTGACGATGGACCTCAAGAACAACCAGTTCTTGCAGTTAGGTGTCAGCACTACGATCGCTGCAGAACGTCAAGAGGTTGCTGATGCGGTAGGTAACATCAGTTACACGCCATTCAACGCGACGGTGCTCACATCATTTTATTACGACTTGTCTGACGTGCTTTCCTTCCCGGAGGGCATCGCTGACGACTGTACCGGATGCGCGATGGCTATTACATATAGCTTTACAAAGACTATGATTGTCGGCTACGGCGATGATCCTGCACTCCAGGAGACATCTACGGCCATAGATAAAGCTTTGTCAAAGCTGAGTAGATCCAACAAGGAAGAAGTCGTCACCCACGTCTACAAGAACGCGGTTGCTTACGGTCTGCAAGACCAGACGGAAGTTCCTGTCGTAGACATCTTCTTTGCCACCGTGTCACCGAAAACGGTCAAGACCTTCACGGAGGTTAATCTGGATCTGACGATAACAGATGCTTCAGGCGTGGCAAGCTGTACGGCTTACTACTATCTGAACGGAGTGCTGGAGACTTACCATCCTGTCGCGACCTGGAACAACGACGGCAAGCACATTTTGTCGCTTATGTATCCGCTTGAGACACTTGCAGGCTCATCCACATACGAGTGGGAAGTACGGCTTGAGGTGGAAGGCGGCTCTGCTACCATCGCGATCGGCGACGTGCATTGTCTTCTCGAAGGTCAGGGACTCGTAGCAGTTGATGAGTTCAACGGAACGATCAAATGCACGGATGAGTTCGAAGCTATCTACCTCGGTCAGAATGTGGTTAGTCTCATTGATACCTTCGACCTCACTACAGAAGGTCAGGGAGAGACGTATTACAGACTCACAGAGGATGGAGATGTGAGAATAGTCGAAGACGGAGACTTCCGTATAACAGAAGAAGGACAGTAATAGGAGGCTTATATGGCTAACAAGAAGATTACAGACTTGATGAGTGGCACACCTACGAGGGACAGTCTTTTAGAGTCCGCTACTGATGTAGGCGGAACTATGGTGTCTCGTAAGTTCAAGGTCGGTGCGGTTGCAGATGTTAATAACGTGCAGATAGCAAGCGAGTATGACGATACTGCTACCTATGCCTATGGAGCGTACTGTATCAAAGACGGAGTTCTGTATAGGTGCACTACTGCTATATCAGTTGCCGAGGCTTGGACTGTTGCACATTGGACTGCGGTAATGGTCACAGGCGAATACAAACGTGTCCGCATAATGACAAAGGCACAGTTCGACTTGCTCTCCAATGACGAGAAAGACGGCTTTATCTATGTTTCAGACTATCCCACGAAAATACAAGATATAGACAACGTAACCCTCACAACAAGCGACAACAACAAATTGCTTGGTGTTAGTGTTAGCGGTTCAGATATTAGTGTGGGGGCGGTTGAAGTGACCGCAGACGATATTCCTTATTCTACGGGTGTTAGTGTGGCGGATAAGTTGGATACAATTGATGAAACTTTGAACAAATTTGGATTCAATAAAATCAAATCACAAACATTCACAGGATTAACTGTTTCTGCTAATTCAATAGATACAAGAGATTTGACATTAACAGTTCCTGCTGAATATGGTATTCTTTGTGGCTTTTCGCTTGCAAGCACAAGCAACTGTTCTATTATGCAATGTTATTTCAACAGCACAACAACTCTTCATACAAGAATATTAAATCATGCGAGTAACAATGACCAGTATTCTATCGTGATTTTTTATATTTAATAGGCGGTAACACAATGAGTGAATTAAGGCGGTGAAACTATGATTGAATTTACATTGT